>Ga0209123_1002189_pt1 | contig 17169 bp, 13 predicted proteins | sample BarGraIncu00431A_FD_184500 | JGI IMG/M metagenome (GOLD analysis project Ga0209123, IMG submission 184500) | Arctic peat soil microbial communities from Barrow, Alaska, USA - Barrow Graham LP Incubations 004-31A (SPAdes) (version 2) | ecosystem: Environmental > Terrestrial > Soil > Wetlands >... | reverse complement strand
TGGGCTCGAGTCTGGTACTGGTTATGAAATACCAGCGCTCTTTTCAGTAAAGCGAAAAAACTCTCTGCCACTGCGTTGTCCCAGCAGTTGCCTTTGCGGCTCATGCTACAAATCGCGCCGTACTTACCCGTTCCAACAGCGTAACTGCATCCCTTCGCCCAATCGTTGAGATGTCTAAGTCAGACCAGTACGGCAGGATGTGCTTAGGTAGTGCGTACTTGATAGTTGTGTTGTAACCAATGGAGTGCTTAGAGAGTGCCCATGCTTGGTATAACTCCGCAAAGTACCCGAAGGTGTTATCTGCTGGCTGTTCTGCATCCTTGTCGGGGCTTGGGTCGATGCCTTGTTGATGCAATGTGAGGCGGCGGTGTATAGCTCCCTTGCCTTGGCTAGGGTGATGCCATTGTAGACACCCAGGTTCATGTGCTTCCGCGAACCCTTCCATGTGTAGATGTAGAACCATGTCTTCAGGCCAGTAGGCATTACCCTTATAGCGAATCCGCGTGCCTCTCGGCGGAAGTATCGCGCTGCTTCTGGCTTGAGTCCTGAGATGTACTTATCTGTGAATCGTATCTGTTTGACGGCTGCGGTGCGAGCCATGACTTTCTCCTGTAACCTGTAGTGTCACCTGTTGTGTGGTCGCAAAGGGATGTCGACACACGAAACGCGTTGAACAGTAATGACAGATTCAGTAGTTAAGTCAAGCGTTTAATAATGGTGAGGTTACACCCCTGTGAACAGTACCGAACATGGTTGAAAGTGCAGTTACGCTCTTCATCTGTTCCACGTTCATAGACTTAAATCCGCCTTTGTTCAGTCTGGAAATCGGGTCCCTGACTTACAGTCACAGGAGCGCAACTGACATCTTACACAGATATTTTTGCGGATTAAAGGAAGAAGTGCAGGGAGGTTTACCTTTTAGTCGGACTTTTGCCGGGGTGACTAAGGGATATGCCGGGGGGAGGGCCTGCTGTAGTAATGGATGTCGTTCCCACGCTCCGGCGCGGGGATGCCTCTGGGGACGCTCCTGCGTCCCGTTGCGTGGAAGCGGCTGGGGTTTCCGCGGCCTGACGTCACTTACCAGTCGCAATACTGGCAGGTCGGTATTTTGTTGAACTGTCCAGCCTTATGCAGTTTCTTGATCTCAAGCAGTTCCTTGCTCTGCCATATCTCTTCGATCGACTGATCTCTTAAGTTTCCTATGATGTGCCTGCCGTCCCTGTCTGCGCCGCAAAATGGCACATCTCCATTCCAAAACACTGCCATGCGTTCCCATAATTGCACGCAGCGCCTGGCCTTTGGTCTGTTGGCCGATGCGCCGTCGCCGAATGTGTGCGCCGCCGCTGCACCGTCTATGGAGTGATCGGCAACCTTGCCCCAGTAATCAAGAAAGGTTTGTAACTCATGGTCATTTTCAGGTATCGATTGGAAAACGGTCTGAGTGACCGGGCCGTTTATGCCGAGAGCTTTGCGCTGCTCCAGGAAACCTTCCACGTTCTCCAGCACCTGGCGGTGATTGATTCCCTTCCTGACCATTTCGTGCACTGCCTCGGAAAATCCCAGCATGGAGATGGTTACATAGTCGGCACTGGTAACTCCTGAACGAAGGATGGCATAGCTCAGAGGGGCAGTCAAAAGCGCGCCGTCGGTAGTTAGGTGAAATGCCATATCCCTTGATTTGATATATCGGATCATATCGACGATCTCTGGATGCATCAGCGGTTCCCCGAATAAGGACAGACCGACGCGTTTCACCCCGATTCGAGCAGCGTTGTCGGTAATTTTACGGAACAAGTTGAAGTCCATATTGCCTACCGACCTGGCAATTTTGTGCTGACTGCAGGACACGCTATTGCTGTTGCAAAAACGGGTTGGCTCGACCTGCAGGGTCGGCGGCCCTTTTGCCCATCTGTCTATGGTGCCGATCACCCGGGGCAGCGCAAAGGAAATTTTTTGTAGAAAGTACCTAAAATCATTCAGTGATTTTATGAATCGCAGTTCGTTTTGAAAGGTCTTGAACTTGAGTATGCTCCGATTTTCAGGCTCCATATTTTCAGTTTTCATGGGGAAATCCTTTTTAGTGATGCACGCCTGTCAGCAAGACACCTTCCATCGTGTGTTAAATATAGTTAATTGTCAGGTTGTATCAAGTACATTTTTAAAAAAAACTAATTGACAGGGGGCCTCCAGGTAACTAATACAAGCTCGGTGTCTGCCATAATTGCAGCCTAAGGATAAACTTTGATCGGCTCTGTCAGACGACAGCGCCCGTGGCATTTCGGTAGTGACGTGGTCACCGTGTGCTCACAAAGCGCTTTTCTTCTGCCAGATAGTGCGAGCGCGGCATCGAAATAGACTAATAATCACGCATCCCATGCAGTCGTTTGACTCCCTGGTGCCTGTCACCATCTGCTTTTGCTGACTGTTGCCCGGGGCGTGACTGGGTCAAGGGAAACCGATAATTGCAGCAACAGGGAAAAAACAGGTTGACAGTAAACGGCACCCTGGCTATTATGACATCCACTTTCAAATGGAGTCCTCATGAAACGTGCCAAGAAAAAAATCTTTGCCGACTTCATCGCCCAGCGCGGTCTGAAGTCCACCAAGCAGCGCGACCTCATCCTCGACGGTTTCCTTTCTTCGGACCGGCACCTGAGCATCGAGGAACTCTACCTGAAGATCAGGGCCAAGCACCCCAACATCGGCTATGCCACGGTTTACCGGACCTTGAAGCTGTTTGCCGAAGCCGGAATCGCGCGTGAGATGCAGTTTGGCGACGGTCAGACCCGCTACGAGCATGTGGGGGAGGGCGAGCACCACGACCATCTGGTTTGCACCAGGTGCGGCAGCATCGAGGAGTTCAAGAACGAGACTATCGAGCAGTTGCAGACCGAAGTGGCGGCGAGCCGCGGTTTCCTGATTGAAAAGCACCGGCTGGAACTGTACGGACTTTGCGGCAGTTGCCGGAAGTGATCTTCTGACGCCCCTCGAGGACTTCCGCTCCCTTTTTCGGTCTACCTCCCTGACCTGCTCCCACGCGGCATCGTTCCCACGCTTTCGGCGTGGGAACGGACTCCCCGGACGCTCCGGCGTACCATTCCGGAAGGCAGCGCGGGGCGCTATTGGAGCTATCCCCACGAAGGGGCAGGGGACGCGGGAGCGTCCCCGGATGCATTCCCACGCGGTAGCGTGGGCACGATAGTTGGCGGTGCGGGCCCCTGGCCAGTTGTGGTTGCTGGTGCGCCTAGCCGCGGGCAAAGGACAATCCGTTTGCCGCGCTTGCTTCATTGATGATTGACCGCTGATCCCAAAAAAAATTTCCTGCCGACCTGAAAGTGATTTTCATTGGCATTACATCGTTAAGAGGGGTAGCAGATATTATGTCATTTTTAAAGAAGAAGGGTTCCTGCCACGAGGCTCCAACCGTTGCAAACAGCGGCGCCAGGAAAGTGGCGCTGGTGGGGAACCCCAATGTTGGCAAGAGCGTGCTTTTCAACGCCTTGACCGGCGCTTACGTGACGGTCTCCAATTATCCCGGCACCTCGGTGGAGGTGGCGCGCGGCAACGCGACCATCAACGGCGAGCAGTTCGAAATCATCGACACCCCGGGGATGTACTCGATTCTGCCCATCACCGAGGAGGAGCGGGTTGCCCGCGAGATACTCCTGAACGAGCGCCCCTACCTGGTGATCCACGTACTCGACGCGCGCAACCTGGAGCGCATGCTCCCGATGACGCTGCAGCTGATCGAGGCGGAACTGCCGGTGGTGCTGGTGGTGAACATCATGGACGAGGCGGCCCGCATGGGGCTGGAGATCAACATCGCGCTGCTCTCCGAGCACCTCGGCATCCCGGTTATCGGCGCCGCGACCGCGAAGAAGGTCGGCCTTCCCGAGATACGCGCGGCCATCGCCGGCGCCCCCTGCAGCGCGACCCCTCCCTTTCGCTACTCGCGGCTTATGGAGGGCGACATCGCTGCGGTTGGCGATCTGCTGAAGGGAAGCTACATCCTCTCGAAAAAATCGCTCGCGCTCCTATTGCTGCAAGGCGACGACGAGGTGGTCGAATTGGTGCGTAAAACTGAGGGTGCAGGCGCCCTCGGCGTGGAGGCCGGGGTGAAGGACAAGCGTTTCGAGCGCCGCGAATCCTTCCATCTCGATCTTTCCATGGAGCGTAAGGGGATCGTGAAGGGGATCCTCGCCGGCGCCTTCAAGGCCCCGGTCAAGCGTGTGGTGACCTTCGGCGAGCGTCTCTCGCGCTGGACCGTCCGTCCGCTGACCGGCGTGCCGCTGCTCCTCATAGTCCTATACTTCGGTCTGTACAAGTTTGTCGGCGAGTTCGGCGCCGGGACCCTGGTCGACGTCCTGGAGACCAAGGGGTTCAAGGAGTTGTTCAACCCCTGGATCACCGGCGTGGTCAAGGACCTGGTTCCCTGGGTGATCATCCAGGAACTCTTCATCGGCGAGTACGGCATCATCACCCTCGGCATCCGCTATGCGGTCGGGATCATCCTACCCATCGTCGCAACTTTCTTTCTCTTTTTCTCCATCCTGGAGGACAGCGGCTACTTTCCTCGTCTGGCGCTCCTGGTGGACCGCGTCTTCAAGACCATCGGTCTCACCGGTCGGGCCGTTATACCCATGGTGCTCGGTTTCGGCTGCGACACCATGGCGACCATGGTGACCCGCACCCTGGAGACCGTGCGGGAGCGGGTGATCGCCACGCTTTTGCTGGCGCTCGCCATCCCCTGCTCGGCGCAGCTCGGCGTCATCCTGGCGCTCCTTTCCAAGGCACCCGGGGCACTGATGGTCTGGTCGGTCTGTCTGATTCTGATCTTTCTTCTGGTTGGGCTTCTGGCGGCCAAGATCCTGCCGGGCGAGACCCCCATGTTCTACATGGAGATTCCCCCCATGCGGGCGCCCCAGCTCTCCAACGTGCTGACCAAGACCTATACCCGCATGCAGTGGTATTTCATCGAGATTCTGCCGCTTTTCGTCATCGCCTCGATACTGCTTTGGCTCGGCAAGATCACCAACTTCCTGGAAACCATGGTGGGGTGGATGAACCCGGTCATGGGATCGCTCGGGCTTCCCAAGGAGACCGCGACCGCCTTTATTTTCGGCTTCTTCCGGCGCGATTACGGTGCAGCGGGGCTCTATGACTTGCAGACCCAGGGGCTTTTGAACCCCAGGCAGCTGACCGTAGCCGCCGTCACGCTCACCCTGTTTATACCGTGTGTGGCTCAGTTTCTCATCATGAAGCGCGAAAGAGGATGGAACGTGGCCCTGGCCATCGGCATCTTCGTTTCGACCTTCGCCTTTGGCAGCGGCTGGTTTTTGAACCGCTTCCTGATCTTCACCTCGATCCTTTAAGCCACGAAGGGCGCGGAGAAAGTCAAAAACGTTTTTGCCACGGAGACACGGAGCACACTGAGAAAGTCAAAAACGATAAACGGGTAAAATCTACATCTCTTTTGCCACGGAGACACGGAGTACCCGGAGAAAGTCAAAAACGTAAGCGGGTAAAATCTACGCCTTTTTAGCCACGGAGACGCGGAGCACGCGGAGAAAGTCAAAAACGGTAAACGGGTAGAATCGACTTCAAGATCTTTTTGGTTTTACCCCGGAATTTTAGCTCTTGGTTTGTTTCTTTCGGTGTCCTCCGTGTCTCCGTGGCTAGTCGGTTCTGTTTCAGGGTTTGTTTCTCTCTGTGTTCTCCGTGTCTCCGTGGCTAACCGGTTCTGGTTTCTGAATTTGTTTTTCTCCTTGTTCTCCGTGGCTAAACGAAAATGAAGAGGTCTTATGAGGTGCGGTTTTTGCGGACATGAGTTCGCGGAAGAGGATGGCAACGTCGGCTGCAAGAACTGCCCAATGTCGGGAGGGTGCAAGATGGTCAAATGCCCCCGCTGTAACTATGAGAACCCCCCGGAACCCGCCTTGGTAAAAGGGATAAAAAAACTCTTTGCCAGAAAAAAATAATCCCGGTCCTGCACTGGATGACAACTTACTGATTTACGATACCATCTAAGAGATAAAAGGAGAGCATATGAAACTGACGGAGAAGGCGGAAGAGATTTTGGAGTCGCTCTGGATCGAGTCCGAGGAAAAGGGGCTCGGCTTCGCCGAAATGGACCGCATGGAGTTCGAGGCCTCCGACCCCGCCTACCAGGAACTCTCCTCCCAGGCGCTCATCGAAATCAAGGGGGCCCGGCTCTATTTCCGTCCCGAGGGGCGCGCGGAGGGGCGCAAGACCATCAGGCGCCATCGTCTCGCCGAAAGACTCATGATGGACGTCCTTAATATCCGCGGCGAGAGCGGGGACATGAAGGCGTGCCAGTTCGAGCACCTGCTGAACGAGGGCGTCGATGTCAAGGTCTGCACCATGCTGAACCATCCCGCCACCTGTCCGCATGGCAAGCCGATCCCGCCGGGCGATTGCTGCGAGGAGGCCCGCAGAACCGGCGACCTCGGGGTGGTGCCGCTTACCGAGCTTAAGAGCGGCGAGGAAGGGGACATCGCCTACATCCAGACCGAGGACAGCAAGAAGATGCAGAAGCTGATGGCGATGGGGGTTTTGCCGGGTAACCGGATCCTGTTGATGCAGGCTTTTCCCTCCTACATCTTCCGGGTCGGCTTCTCCGAGTTCGCCATCGACTCCGCCATGGCGCGGGAAATCTTCGTGCGCAGGTAGTCTGAGTATCCCTTCCCGCTTGTTCCTTATTTTGGTCCCCCTCCCACTCTTAAAGCTCCCCCTCGCCCTCCGGGCGAGGGTCGGGGTGAGGGAGTCGCAGACTGCTTCCTTCGTTACCAACGGGGTGGCATCTCGCCGGATCGGGGGGGCCGTTGCACTTCGTGGCAAATCCCTCACCCCTGCCCCTCTCCCGGAGGGCGAGGGGATTTGGCACTCCCCGCCGCTGGCTGGACTGGTCGCAGCACCTTTTAGGGATAATTGCTTCTTGAACCGCGGCGCCAAATCCGTTACCCTGCGCCGTTGACTGAAAAATATGGCTGTTAGGACGGGAGGATAATGATGGGAAAAATTTTGGCACTTGCACTGTTTGGTCTGATGACGCTGGCACCCCTGCAGGTCGGGGCTGCGGAGAAGGGCGCGCTACCCAAGGGGTACGAAAAGTGGGAGAAGAGTAAGCAGCAGGTGGTGACCGACAAGAAATCTCTCTTTTACGGCATCCACTATACCTACGTCGACAAAAAGGCGCTGAAGGGGTACCGCACCGCTGGTCCCTACGCCGAGGGGAGCAGTTTCGTCGTGGTGCAGTACGGCATCAAGGATGTCGGTGGCAAGCCGGTCGAGGGAAAGAAGCAGATGATCGTGCTGATGAAAAAGGACAAGAGCTTCAAGCAGACTGGCGGCTGGCAGTACGCGGGTTTCAGCGCCGACGGGCGCCCGTCGGGGATCGACCCGGTGCAAAACTGCTACGAGTGCCACCTGAAAACCGCCAAGGACAGCGATTTTATCATCTCGAAGTTTGCCGATTTCAAATAGTTTCTGGTAGGAGACAAGGAAAGTAGCACAAAGCTTGTGGCAATGGCAGGGCGCCCCCGTAATCGGGAGCGCCTTTTTTCGTCCCTTAGCGCTGTTGCTGGCCCGTTTCCTTGCGCAACGCGACCCATCTCCATCCCCACTCCGACCCTCCCCCTTGAAGGGGAGGGAGAGTTGAACCCTGCTGTTTATAGTTACGGGCTTGCTTGCATCTGTTCTTAGGTTAACGATTCCGTCTGGCTTGAACTCTCCCTCCCCCCTGGCGGGGAGGGCTGGGGTGAGGGGGAATGGGCCCCAAAGAGGCGGATTCCCTGACTCATGTGAAAAAAGGTACCCGATGCTAGGCGTATCACTCCCATCGCCTTAAGTTTTTTCTGGCACAGGAAAAAACGCCTTAAGATATTAATGGGGATGACGATACATTGAAACAGTAGCTCCCACGGGACTTTTCCCGGATCACGGTTAAACAATCTCCAACAACTAGACAAGGATTTGGTTCATGATATCTGCCGACAAAAATGCGGTCTCTGCCGCATCGGACGCGGAACTCGACAGGCTGTCGGCCGGCTGGTCGCGGGGCCTCGAAGGGATGGCGGCGGAACTTAAGGTCGTTGCAGCAACCACTGAAGACGAGTTCCTCGCCATCGGGGGAAGGCTGCAGGACTTTTACCAGCGCGGCAGCGGAATCACGGCGCTCGCCACGGAAATGCTGGGAGAGGTCGCAGGCGAACAGGTTACGCAGGCCATGGACGGCATAGCAAATCTGCTCGACGAAATGGGGCGCTACGTTGGCCACGCCCGCCAGGAGATCGAGGCGAGCTCTGCCACGCTGAGCGAGATCCTGGCGCTTCTAGAGCACGTCGCCGGCCCGCTTTCCGGCTTCAAGAAGGTGAATAAGGTGCTGCGCATGCTCGGCATCTCCACAAAGATAGAGAGCGCCCGGCTCGGCCAGAGTGCCGCGGGATTCGATACCCTGGCAAGTGACGTGGGGGATCTTGCCGTTCAGGTGAACGATAAGGCGGGGGTCATCCTGAAGCGCAAGGACGACCTGGCCCGCGCTATCGAGCAAACCCTCAGCGGGGTCCTTAACGCGGGGGCGCAGCAGCATGACCTGGTGCTCGGGATCCTCGACAAGACCCGCGGCAGCCTGGCCGCGCTGAGCGGGATCAATGCACGCTGCTCCAGCTCAATGGCCGGTATCTCCGCGGTCTCCGAGGAGGTCTCCCGGAGCATCGGCGAGGTCGTCATGTCCATGCAGACCCACGACATCGTGCGCCAGCAGATCGAACATGTGGATCAGGCCCTGACTGAACTGAAAGGGCGATCAGCCTCCGGGACTGCCGGCGCCGACGAGGTGGCCTGGGTCTGTGAGCTGCAGTCGGCCCAGCTGCGCCACGCCTCAAAGGAGCTTGATAGCGCGGTGCAGGCCATCATCGGCAACCTGAAAGAGGTGGCCCGGCAGCAGTCCGGCCTCTCCGCGGAAACCCGCGGCATGGCGGGAATCGCGGACCAGACCGGCGGGAGCTTCTTCTCCGAGATGCAGAAGGATATTACCGTCGTCACTGCCGCCCTCTTGGACAGCTCCAAGGTGAACCGGAGCCTCTGCGGCGCCATGGGTACCGTCACGGACACCGTCGGCGAGATCGCATCCTTTGTCGGCGACATCGAAAAAATCGGCGAGGAGATCAAGCTCATCGCCCTCAACGCCCAGATTAAGTCGGCTTACACCGGAGACGAGGGGGCTTCCCTCGGGGTGCTCGCCGAGGCGATCCAACGGCTCTCCATCGATGCCATCGATCACACGACGGTCGTCTCCCGGACCCTGCACGAGATCATTGCGGTCACCCAGAGCCTCAATAACGGGGTCTGTTCCGACACCTCTGCTTTGGAGGCTGAGGTGCGCGACATGGTACAAGGACTAAGCTCCCTTTTGGGCGTACTGCAGTCGGTTAATGAAACACTGCTTCGCTCGCTTACCAGCATGGACGCCGAGGTGACGCACCTCTCTTCGGACATCGACCAAGTGACGGCGGGCATCACGGTGCATCGCAAGGTCTCCCAGGTGCTGGAGGGGGCCGTCCGCGGGTTGGGCGGGATCATGGTCGAGGCGCGCCGGATTGCCCCGGCAGCGGGGCAGGGGGCAAATCTCGATGAACTGGCCAGCCGCTACACCATGCACAGTGAGCGCAAGATTCATGAGTCGCTCTTCGACGGTGCGCAGGTGTCCGGTCCGGGGCCTGACAGTTTTGACGACAATGTGGAACTTTTCTAGGTTGATGGCGCTTTAAGGGTAGCCGAAGAGGTAAGGGACGAGGGGATATTATGGACGAAATGACTGTAGAGCGTTGGCAGGACCCCGAAGCGGCAGAAAAGCAGGGGCTTAAGCTGACCGGAAGCATGACCATCGGCCAGGCGGCCGAGCTCAAAGAGGTGCTCCTGGAGGCTTTGGGAGCAGCAAGCGAGCTTTTGGTGGACCTCTCCGGCGTGACGGAGATCGATCTGACCGGGCTGCAGCTTCTGGATGCTTCCCATCGAAGCGCCCTTGCCAACGGCAAGCGGTTCAGTATTAACGACGGCGGGAACCAAAGCTTCCGCGACGCGGTCGACAACGCCGGATTCCGGCGCCGGGTCGGCTGTGAACGGGATAAAACCGGATCCTGCATCTGGGTTGGAGGAGAGTGCTGATGGCTAAAATAATTATGACGGCAGACGATTCGGCGAGCGTGCGGCAGATGGTGAGCTTCACCTTGAAACAGGGCGGTTACGAGGTGGTCGAGGCGGTGGACGGCAAGGACGCCCTGCAAAAGCTGGCAGGGCGCAAGGTGGACATGCTGATCACCGACCTCAACATGCCGAACCTGGACGGCATCGGACTTATCAAGGGGGCCCGCGCGCTTCCCAGCTGCAAGTTCATCCCGATCATCATGCTGACGACGGAATCCACAGATACCAAAAAGCAGGAAGGGAAATCGGCCGGAGCTACCGGCTGGATCGTCAAGCCCTTCAAGCCCGAACAGCTGATGGCGGTTGTGAAGAAGGTGCTGGGATGATAGACGTCCACCGGCAGGCATTCAAGGAAGAGGCGTATGAGCTCCTGAGTGAGCTGGAAAGTTCTCTGTTGGAACTTGAGGAAAGGCCGGACGACAGCGACCTGATCGGCCGGGTGTTCCGTGCCATGCACACCATCAAGGGGTCGGGCTCGATGTTCGGTTTCGACGACATCGCCCACTTCACCCACGAGGTGGAGACCATCTTCGACATGGTGCGTAACGGCAAGCTCGAGGTCACCAAGACCCTGGTGAACCTAACGCTCTCGGCACGGGATCAGATCAAGTCGATGCTGGATAATTCGGACGGCGGGGGAGGAGCCGACCTGGCGGAAAGCGGTCGGATCATCGCCGGGCTGCGCGCCCTGGCGTCGATCGAGGCACCGGTAGCAGCTCGGGTCGAGGCTAAGGCTAAGTCTGCGGCCACGGAGGCCCGCATCACCTACCGGGTCCGCTTCCAGCCGAACCCGGACATCTTTTCCTGCGGCAGTAACCCCCTGAACCTGCTCGCGGAGCTGCGCGATCTCGGCCCCTGCAACGTGGTGGCGCAGACCGCAGCCTTGCCGGCGCTGGAGGATATGGACCCGGAACTCTGCTACATCCTTTGGGACGTGGTCCTGACCACGGACCAAGGGTTGAACGCGATCCGCGACGTCTTCATCTTCGTGGAAGATGACTGCGTGCTCAGTATTGACATGATAGCCGAATACGACGAGGCCAGCGGGCAGGAGAACCACCAGAAGCTAGGCGAGATCATGCGGGACCGCGGCGACATCAGCGCCGAGGAAATGGCGGCCGTACTTGCCAAGCAGAGAAGGTTCGGTGAGCTGGCGGTTGCCAACGGTCTGGTGACCGAGGACAAGGTGGAGTCGGCCCTGGTGGAGCAGCGCCACGTGCAGGCGGTGCGTCAGGAGAAGCAGAACGCGGACGCCGGAAACAGCATAAGGGTTCCCGCCGAGCGGCTCGACGTCCTGGTGAACCTGGTGGGCGAGTTGGTGACGGTGCAGGCGCGGCTCTCCCAGACCGCGGCCGGACGCGCCGACGCGGAGCTGGTGGCGATCGCCGAGGAAGTGGAGCGGCTGACCGGCGAGTTGCGGGACTCCGCCCTCAACATCAGGATGCTCCCGATCGGCAGCACCTTCTCAAAGTTCAAGAGGCTGGTACGCGACCTCTCCGGCGAACTCGGCAAGGAGATCGAGATGACGACGGACGGCGCCGAGACGGAGCTGGACAAGACCGTCATCGAGAGGCTGAACGATCCTCTGGTGCACCTGATCAGAAACTCCATCGACCACGGCGTGGAACTTCCCGAAACCCGGGTGGCCGCCGGCAAGCCGCGCTTTGGCACGGTGCACCTCTCCGCGGTGCACTCCGGCGACAGTGTCCTCATCACCATCAAGGACGACGGCGCCGGTCTCGACAAGGAGGCGATCCGCGCCAAGGCCGTGGAGCGCGGGCTCATCTCAGCCTCCGCCGAGCTGCCGGAAAAAGAGCTCTTTGCGCTGATCTTCGCCCCCGGCTTCTCGACCGCGAAGAAGGTCTCCTCGGTCTCGGGGCGCGGCGTAGGGATGGACGTGGTGAAGCGGGCCATCGACCAGCTGCGCGGCACCATTGAGCTTGCCAGCGTGTACGGCGAGGGGACCCGGATCATGGTGCGCATCCCGCTCACCCTGGCGATCATCGAGAGCCTCCTGGTGAGAATCGGGGGGGATTTCTACATGCTCCCGCTCTCGATGGTGGACGAATGCGTGGAGCTTACCCGCGAGGACGTGGCGCGGGCGCACGGCCGCAACCTTGCCAATGTGCGCGACCACCTGGTCCCTTACATCCCGCTTCGGGAGCGCTTCCTCATCCCGGGTGTCGTCCCCGACATCGAGCAGATCGTCATCACCCAGGTAAACGGGGTGCGGGTCGGCTTCGTGGTGGATCAGGTCATCGGGGAGCACCAGACGGTCATCAAGAGCCTGGGGCGCGCCTACAAGAACGCCGAGGGGATCTCCGGCGCGACCATCCTCGGGGACGGCTCGGTGGCGCTGATTCTCGACGTGCCGCAGCTGGTCCAGTCGGTGGAGGCGGAGGCCGCCTAGCGCTTGCGCTGGTAGCCTGCTTTCCGCCCCAGCGCAGCTGGAAGTTTGAAGACCCGCATCCCTGCCTTCGGGGGCGGGTCTTTTGTTATCTCGGCAGCTGCCCAATCGGCGGGTCCGGCCGATTGCCCTAAAGTATTCCCGTTTTCAGACGAAAGATACCGTAAGGAAAATTGAGATCACCAGGGAGCGCTTTTATATGGAGAATACGGCACGTGATATGCGGGATGTTGAACATGCGAGCCTGTCGACCAGGGACTTCGGCAGGCTGAGCCGTTTCATCTATGACACCTGCGGCATCAAGATGCCCGACGTCAAGAAGACCATGCTGGAGGCGCGTCTGCAAAAGAGGCTGCGCGTTCTCGGCATGCGCAGCTTCGGCGATTACTGCGACTACCTTTTCTCCTCGGCCGGCATGGAGCAGGAACTGGTGCAGATGCTCGACATGGTCACCACCAACAAGACCGATTTCTTCCGGGAGCCGGACCATTTCGACTACCTGACCCAGAAGGTGCTCCCCGAATGGTGCTCGCGCCACGCCGGCGCGCGGCTGGCCATCTGGAGCGCGGGGTGCTCTTCGGGAGAGGAGCCCTACACCCTTGCCATGGTGCTCTCCGAGTTCGCGCTCGCTAACCCCGGCTTCGACTTCCAGATCCTCGCCACCGACATTTCCACCCGGGTGCTGGAGAAGGCCAAGAACGCCATCTACCCCGAGGCCCTGGTGGATCCGGTTCCGCTCGCCCTCAAGAAGAAGTACCTTTTGCGCAGCAAGGACCGCACCAACGGCACGGTGCGCATCGTGCCGCAGTTGCGCGAAAAGGTGCGCTTTCGTCGTCTGAACTTCATGGACGAGGATTTTGGGATGCGCGAGCAGCTCGATATCATCTTTTGCCGCAACGTCATCATCTATTTTGATCGTCCCACCCAGGAGAAGCTACTGCGGCGCTTCCACCAGCAGATGAAGCCGGGTGCCTTCATCTTCATGGGGCACTCGGAGACGCTGAGCGGCCTGGATGTCCCCTTGACCAGCGTCTTTCCGACGGTCTATCGGAAAGCACGGTGACTCCCGACGCCGGCCAGGTATCGGCTGTATTCCTGAAACCGGGCGAAATGGTGTTAAGCTTCCAACCGGCGGCGATTACGACGCTGCTCGGCTCCTGCGTCGCCGTGACCATGTACAACAAGCGGCTGGGGCTGGGGGCCATCTGCCACGCCCTGCTGCCGAACTGCCGCAGGGAAGAGCCCTGCTGCCACGCGGAGACCGGGAAATACGTCCAGTGCGCCATCGAGACGATGCTGCAGGAGTTCAATGGACGCGGTATTCTTAATGGCGAAATCGAGGCAAAGCTTTTCGGCGGCTCGGACATGTTCGACACCGTGGACGGCAGGCGTCTCAGCGTCGGCAGGCAGAACATGGAAATGGCGCTTAAAATGCTGGAAGAGGCCTGCGTGAGAATCGTCACCCAGGATCTGGGAGGACCGCGGGGGAGGAAAATCATCTTCCACACCCACACCGGCGATGTGTTCCTGAAACGGATGAGAAAAACGGAGAGCTAAGCAAATGGCCAAAAAGATACGAGTGCTCATTGTCGACGACTCGGCGGTGGTGCGCCAGACCATGTCGGAGATCCTCTCCTCCGACCCGCAGATAGAGGTCATGTCCACGGCCGGGGACCCCTTTATCGCCGCCGAAAGGATTCGGGAAGAGATTCCCGACGTCATCACCCTGGATGTGGAGATGCCCCGGATGGACGGCATTACCTTCCTGCACAAGATCATGAGCCAGCACCCGATTCCCGTGGTGATGTGTTCCAGCCTCACCGAGAAGGGGTCGGAAACCGCCCTGAAGGCGCTTGAGTACGGTGCCGTGGAGATCATCCAGAAGCCGCGCATGGGTACCAAGGGGTTTCTGGAGGAGTCGCGGGTGCGTATCTGCGATGCCATCAAGGCGGCCGCCCAGGCGCGGGTGAGAAAGGTCACCCCGGTGCGGGCGGTGGCGCCCAAGCTGACGGCGGACGTCATCATGGACAAGCCGAAGAGCCACGCGATGATGCAGACCACGGAAAAGGTTGTCGTGGTCGGTGCGTCTACCGGCGGGACCGAGGCGTTGCGGGTTTTCTTGGAGTCGCTTCCCGCCGATTCCCCCGGCATCGTCATCGTGCAGCACATGCCGGAGGGGTTCACCCGGGCCTTTTCCCAAAGGCTCGACGGGTTGTGCCGGATTAGCGTCAAGGAGGCCGCGGACAATGACACCGTCGTGCGGGGGCGCGCCCTGATCGCACCGGGAAACCACCATCTTTTGCTGAAGAGAAGCGGCGCGCGCTACTATGTCGAGGTGAAGGACGGGCCGCTGGTCTCGCGTCACCGCCCCTCGGTCGACGTGCTGTTTCGTTCGGCGGCCCGTTATGCCGGCAAGAATGCGGTGGGGGTCATCATGACCGGTATGGGCGACGACGGTGCCCACGGGATGCTGGAGATGAAGGAAGCGGGAGCCATCAACATTGCCCAGGACGAGGCGAGCTGCATCGTCTTCGGTATGCCCAACGAGGCGATCAAGCTCGGCGGAGTGGACCACATCCGCCCCCTGGACGCAATCTCCCGCGAGGTGCTGAGGCTTTGCAGTTGAAGGCGCTGAAAGGCGTCACCGGTATTTGGTCGGACGGATCGGTCGGATGCGACCGATCGCAGGGATCAACACCGGCTCTTCACAGTTAGCAACAACGCTTACGGCAGCTATGCTCTGCGGCACTTAGCCGGGCGCAGCACCCGCAGTTAACAAACCGAGGCTTTTCATGACAGGTGAAAAATTCTTTCTGGGGCGGCAGCCGATTCTGAACCGGGCCCAGCAGATCGTCGGCTTCGAATTGCTGTTCCGGTCTGCGGAAAGCCTCCTCACGGCCAGCTTTCAAGACACCCACCTGGCGAGCGCCAGCGTCATCCTGAACGCGCTCTCGGACTTCGGCTTCCAGGACGTGCTCGGGCGCCACAAGGGTTTTTTCAACGTCACCTACGACATGCTGATGAGCGACGCGGTCGAACTGCTCCCGAAGGAACAGGTCGTCATCGAACTTCTGGAAACCATCATGCTGGACGAGGCGGTCGTGGCGCGCTGCCGCACCCTGAAAACGCTCGGCTTCAAGCTCGCCCTCGACGACCACGTCTATTCCCCCGACTTCAGCACCATCTACCAGCTGGTCGACATCGTGAAGCTGGACATCCTGGCGATTGCGCCGGAAGAGCTCCCCGGCATGGTCGAGAAGCTGCGCGCCTGGCCCCTGACGCTTTTGGCGGAAAAGGTGGAGAGCGCCGCACAGTACACGGTCTGCGCAGCACTTGGCTTCGACCTCTTCCAGGGCTACTACTTCGCCCGCCCGGTCATCCTGAAGCAGAACCGGGTCGAGGTCGGGAAGCTCGCCATGCTGCAGCTGATGGAGCAGGTCATGAGCGAGACCGAACTCTCCGAAATCGAGGAGACCTTCAAGCTGAACCCGGGCCTCACCTACAACCTGCTGCGCCTGGTCAACTCGGTCGCCATCGGCCTCAGGGTCCGCATCAAGACCCTGCGCCATGCCCTCATGGTGCTCGGCCTGGAGCAGCTGAAGCGCTGGATAACCCTCGCCCTTTACGCCAGCAACCAGTCGAGCGGGGCGCAAAGCCCGCTTTTGGAGATCGCCGCCATGCGCGGCAAGCTGATGGAACTGCTGGTGCAGTCGCTCCCCGATCCCGACGGCAAAGAATATTCCGACCGCGCCTTCATGGCCGGCATCCTCTCGCTCATCGACGTGCTGTTCGAGGTCCCCATGTCCGAAATGGTGGAAAAGCTCCACCTGGTGCACGACGTACGCGACGCATTGCTGCACCGCACCGGCGGGCTCGGGCGCCTGCTCCTTTTGGCCGAAAAGCTCGAACAGGCCGATTTTCAAGCGGTGAACGAGCATCTCGAAGAGTGTGGCATCTCCCTGGACCAACTCCTCGCCGCGCAGCTGGAGACCATCACCTGGTCCGACCGCCTGAGCGCCGCCCTCTGATTCCCTCCTTGACACGACCCAATCTTTTGATGTAACTTGATACGTCCCGCCAATGAGAGGGACGGAGCGCGAGTTTAACGAGCGCCCCAACCGGCTAACGTCGCAGCAAAAGCCAGCCAAACACCACCAAAACACTACCGCCAAAAGAGCGTCCGGCCGGAACAGATTCCGGTGCGGCGTTCCAATTGAGACGCCACATGAAGATAACCGCGGTAATCCCCGCCAGGTATGCATCCACGCGTTTTGAAGGTAAGGCCCTGGCGGATATCATGGGTCGCCCCATGGTGCAGCACGTCTACGAGCGCGCCCTGAAGGCGAAGCTGGTTTCCGAGGTGATCGTCGCGACCGACGACGAGAGGATCGCGGCCTGCGTGCGCGGCTTCGGCGGCCGTGTGGAGATGACCTCAAGCTCCCATGAGACCGGTACCGACCGTCTGGCGGAGGTGGCAGAGAGGCTTGACGCGGACATTATCGTGAACGTCCAGGGTGACGAGCCCCTGATCGTTCCCG
>Ga0209123_1002188_pt1 | contig 17199 bp, 13 predicted proteins | sample BarGraIncu00431A_FD_184500 | JGI IMG/M metagenome (GOLD analysis project Ga0209123, IMG submission 184500) | Arctic peat soil microbial communities from Barrow, Alaska, USA - Barrow Graham LP Incubations 004-31A (SPAdes) (version 2) | ecosystem: Environmental > Terrestrial > Soil > Wetlands >... | reverse complement strand
CATGAACACCTCCGATATTTTTGGGATGTTCATGCTTACCATGTGGTGGCTATTCGATTGTCAGAGAACGTGGCAGTCTACGATGTCCTGGCACATATTTTTGTCCACGATGTCGTGGCACTCATCATCTAGGTTCTACGTTCTACGTTTGGCTGAGAAACGTGAACTACTCACCGGCCTGCAGCACGAAAGACTTTAATTTAGAACACAGAACGTTGAACGGGTTTCCCCCTGACTTTAACGTAAAACTTAGAACATAGAACGTTGAACGGGTTTTTGAACGGGTTTTCCCCAAGGAGCACATAGATGTACGGAAAAATAGAGAAGATACATTTCGTCGGCATTGGCGGGATTGGCATGAGCGGTATCGCCGAGGTGCTCCTGAACCTGGGGTACAAGGTTTCCGGCTCGGACCTGCGCGCCTCAGAGATCACCGAGCGGCTCACAGGTCTCGGCGGCGAGATCTTCTTTGGCCACGCCAAGGAGAACGTCACCAACGTCGACGTGGTGGTCATCTCCAGTGCGGTGCACGACGACAACCCTGAAGTAGTCGAGGCTCACCTGCACCTGATCCCGGTCATCCCGAGGGCCGAGATGCTCGCAGAACTGATGCGTATGAAATACGGCATCGCGGTCGCGGGCACCCACGGCAAGACGACGACCACCTCGATGGTGGCGACGCTCCTTTCCAAGGGGGGGATTGATCCGACCATCGTCATCGGCGGCAGGCTCAACTCAATCGGGACCAACGCACGCCTGGGCCAGGGACAGTTCCTGGTGGCGGAGGCCGACGAGTCGGACGGCTCCTTCCTGCTGCTCTCCCCGACCATCGCGGTCGTCACCAACATCGACGCGGATCACCTCGACTTCTATAGCGGGATTGAGGAGATCAAGGACACCTTCGTGGAGTTCATCAACAAGGTTCCCTTTTACGGCCTGGCCGTCCTCTGCCTGGATAACGCCAACGTGGCCGAGATCCTGCCCCGGGTGAAAAAGCGCTTCACCAGCTACGGCCTGTCGGCCCAGGCGGATTTCCGGGCGACCGAAGTGCGCCTCTCCGGCTTCACCACGACCTTCGTCGCGCACCACAAGGGCGTGCGCCTGGGCGAGATCACCTTCTCCATGCCGGGCGCCCACAACGTGCTGAACGCCCTGGCGGCGATCGCCGTTGCTATGGAACTGAATCTTCCCTTCGAGACCATCCGCGAGGGCTTTGCCGCCTTCGGTGGGGTAGGGCGCCGCTTCCAGATGAAGGGCGAGGTGAATGGAATCATGATCGTGGACGACTACGGTCACCATCCGACCGAAGTGCGCGCGACCTTGGCGGCTGCCAAGTCCGGCTGGGAGCGCAGGCTGGTCGTGGTGTTCCAGCCCCATCGCTACACGAGAACCAAGGAGCTTTTCGAGGAGTTCGTCACGGCGTTCCATGATGCCGACGTTCTGATCCTGACCGACATCTATCCGGCGGGCGAGACCCCTATCGAGGGTGTCACCTCTGAGGCCCTGGGCGGACGGATCCGCAGGCACGGCCAGAAGGACGTCACCTGGATCTCCGAGCGCGAGGCGCTCTATGAGCACCTTGAGCGCGTGCTGCAGCCGGGAGACATCCTGCTGACGCTCGGCGCCGGCAGCATCTGGCAGGTGGGTGAAATCATGTTGAAACGCCTGGCCGCGCTAGGGGAGGCCCAGGCTTGAGTAGGGAAGGGTTGGACAGAGTCGCGCGCGAACTGCGCGGCGAGGTCAAAAGGGACGAACCGCTGGCGGCACACACTGCGCTGCGTATCGGGGGCCCTGCCGACCTTTTCATCGAGCCGGACGACCTTGACGATCTGAGAGGCGCAGTTGAGATCCTCGACGCGGAGGGGATCGGGTATTTCGTGGTCGGCGGCGGCTATAACCTGTTGGTGCGCGACGGCGGCTTCCGGGGCTGTGCCATTTCGCTGCGCCGGCTCGATATCCTGAGACCGCTGCCGGGAGCAGGTCTCGAAGTCGGCGCCGGGGTGCATAACGGCATGCTCTGTCGAGTGGCGGCGGAAAGCTGCCTGAGCGGGGTTGAGTTTCTCTGCGGCATACCGGGAACCTTCGGCGGCGCACTCGCCATGAATGCGGGTGCCCACGGTGGTGAGACTCTGCGGCTCGTGGAGAGCCTGGTCACCCTGCGCGGTGGGGTCGTAGTGACGAGATCGGGCGAGGAACTGGAGTTCGGTTACCGCTACCTGAAGCTAGCCCCGGGAGAAATCGTTGTTTCGGCGCTCCTGCGCTTGAAGGAAGCTGAGCGGCGCGACATCGAGGAGCGCATGGCAGGCTATCTTTCCCACCGGGGAGGAGCGCAGCGGGTGGCATTTCCCAGCGCCGGGTCCTATTTCAAGAACCCGCCCGGTCAGCAGGCCTGGCGCCTGATCGAAAAGGCCGGGATGCGCGGGGTACAGGTGGGCGGGGCCCAGGTTTCCGAGGTGCATGCGAACTTTCTTATTAACCGAGGCGGGGCAACGGCGACCGATTTTCTGGCACTGGCCGCGCTGGTGAAGGTGCGGGTGCAGGAGACGAGCTCCGTTGAACTGGAAGAAGAAGTGCGCGTCATCGGGGAAGGGTAGTTACGGTTTAGCCGAGGAAAGTTGATTTCCCCCTCCCTAACCCTCCCCCTCCGGGAGAGGGGATGCCTCTTAAGATGAGAGTGTCTGGGAAGGCGGGAACCCCTCGCCCGCCTGGAGAGGGGCAGGGGTGAGGGAGCCGCCACGAAGTAGTGTAGGCACCAGCCATGGTTCAGTTGCTAAAGCATCGCAAGTGTAAAAAGGATTCGTTATGACAGTCGAGGAACTTGCAGCGAAGAAGATCGGGGTGTTGATGGGCGGGCTTTCCGCCGAGCGCGAAGTATCGCTGAAAAGCGGCGCCGCGGTCCTCTCGGCGCTTCAGTCGCGCGGCTACCGTGCGGTTGGCATCGACGTCGGGCGCGACCTCCCGGAGAAACTTGTCTCCGAGGGAATAGAGGCTGCCTTCATCGCGCTGCACGGCCGCTTCGGCGAGGACGGTTCGATTCAGGGGCTTTTGGAGCTGATGGGGATTCCCTATACCGGTTCCGGCGTGCTCTCCAGTGCCCTGGCCATGAACAAGGTGTTCTCCAAGATCGTGTTCAAGTCGGCGGGACTCACCATCGCTCCCCATCAGGTGCTGCGCCAGGGTGAAAAACTGGAGCTCTCCTTTGCGCTTCCGGTCGTGGTCAAGCCTTCGCAGGAAGGCTCCTCGGTCGGGGTGAGTATCGTGCACGACCTGGGACTTATGGACGCGGCACTTGCCGAGGCCTTCAACTACGACTCGGAGATCCTGGTGGAGCGCTTCATCGACGGCCGCGAGGTTCAGGTCGGAATTCTGGACGGGCAAGCGCTCGGCGCCATCGAAATCGTTCCCAAGGGCGAGTTCTACGATTTCGAGGCTAAGTACACCCCCGGCATGGCCGACCATATCCTCCCGGCACGTCTTCCCGCCGCTGTCTTAGCAGATGTGCTTCGGGCCGGAGAGCTGGCTCACGCGGCACTCGGCTGCCAGAGTTACAGCCGGGTCGACTTCCTGGTAACGAGCGCCGGAGAGGCTTACATCCTCGAGGTGAACACCCTGCCGGGGATGACCGACCTCAGTTTGCTCCCCGAGATAGCGCGCGGAGCTGGCATAGAATTCCCTGAATTGATCGAACGAATTCTTTTGGCAGCTTCATTGAAAATTTAAAATTGGTGTCTAAGTCTGAAAACGGTTGACAATAGACCATATACAGTGTGAAAACTGATAAGTTAAAAACTTAGCACTAACAGAAACCTAAGACCAACGGTCAATAATGCGCGATCTGCAGCCCAAAAAACAGCGACAGTCTCCCCAGAACCGGGTGAAAAAGGTCGCCAAAAAGCGTAAGCCGGTAAACTGGCGCCCGCTCCTCACCTGGCTCTCCAGGGGGATCGGTGCGACTGCCGTCTGCGCTGCGCTCGGTTTCGGAGGCTTGCATCTGTACCGGATGGTATCGCGCACGACTTTTCTTCGCCTAGAAACCATTGAGGTGTCGCCGCTCACCAGGCTGACCCGGAGCCAGATCATCGCACTTGCCGGGGTGAAACCGGGCGACGCCATGCTGGGGGTGAACCTGAAAGGGGTCGTGGAGCAGTTGACCAAAAATCCCTGGATCGAGCGGGTACAGGTGCGGCGCTTTTTCCCGCACACGATTTCCCTCGCGCTCACGGAGCGCTCACCCAAGGCGGTCGCCAACGTCGGCTGTCTTTATTACCTCGACGCCAAGGGGGAACTCTTCAAGTCGCTTGCCGAGGGGGACCGTCTCGATTACCCGCTCATCACCGGGGTAAGCGAAGTTGATCTGGAAAAAGATCCCGCCGGGAGCAAGGAGGCGCTGAAAAGCGCGCTTGGTCTGATCGACAGCCTGAAGTGCGGGACCGTCTTCAGTCTGGAGGACGTCTCGGAGATCCATTACGACAAGGGGTTCGGCTTCACCCTCTTCACCATGCAGGGCGGCGTCCCGGTGAAACTCGGTGCCGGCGGCTTTCCCGAAAAGCTCGCGCGCTTAAGCGGCATCTTCCGGGAGCTAAAGCCCCAAATGCAGGCGCTCGATTACATCGACCTAGACTACAGCGACAAAATCATAGTTAAAAAAGTGTAGCAATTTAAGGGGGGAGCATGTCCGGTAAAAGGGATAATCTGATCGTAGGGCTCGACATCGGCACCACCAAAATCTGCGCCATCGTCGGCAATCTGACCGAGGAAGGGATCGACATCGTCGGTATCGGGACCAGCCCTTCCAAGGGGCTCAGAAAAGGCGTGGTCATTAATATCGAAAGTACCGTAGCCTCCATTAAAAAGGCGATCGAAGAGGCCGAGCTGATGGCCGGCTGCGAGATCAAGTCGGTCTACGCGGGGATCGCCGGCGGACATATCAAGGGTTTCAACTCCCAGGGCGTCATCGCCATCAAAAACCGCGAAGTCTCCCCCGAAGACGTGAAGAGGGTCATCGAGGCCGCCAAGGCGATCGCCATCCCGATGGACCGCGAAGTCATCCACATCCTGCCCCAGGAATTCATCATCGATGACCAGGACGGCATCCGCGAACCGCTCGGCATGAGCGGGGTGCGCCTGGAGGCGAAGGTGCACATCGTGACGGGAGCTGTGGCGAGCGCCCAGAACATCGTCAAGTCCTGCAACCGGGCCGGGCTCGAGGTGGCGGACATCGTACTGGAACAGCTCGCCTCCTCCGAGGCGGTGCTCTCCGCCGACGAGAAGGAACTCGGCGTGGCTCTGGTCGACATCGGCGGCGGCACGACCGACATCGCCATCTTCGTGGACGGCGCGATCAAGCACACCTCCGTGCTCTCGCTGGGCGGCAACCACCTGACCAACGACATCGCGGTGGGCTTGCGGACCCCGATGGCCGAAGCGGAGCGGATCAAGCAGAAGTACGGCTGCTGCCTCTCCTCGCTGGTCGGCAAGGACGAGACCATCGAAGTGCCGAGCGTCGGCGGCAGGAAGCCGCGCATCCTTTCGCGCCAGCTTCTGTGCGAGATCCTCGAGCCGCGCGTGGAGGAGATCTTCACCCTGGTAAACCGCGAGATCGTGAAAAGCGGACTCGAGGACCTGATCGCCTCCGGCGTCGTCATCACCGGCGGCAGCACGATTCTGGAGGGGATGCCGGAGCTGGCCGAGCAGATCTTCAACCTGCCGGTGCGCCGCGGACTCCCGCAGAGGATCGGCGGGCTGATTGATGTTGTCAATTCGCCGGTTTACGCCACCGGAGTTGGGCTTGTGGTCTACGGCAGCAAGAACGTCGGGGTACACGAATTTCCGACCGCCCAAAGCGACGACACGGTCTTTCGGCGGGTGAGTCGGAGAATGAAAGAGTGGTTCGGCGAGTTCTTTTAAAAAAACGTCATTTGGCGCATTTTCGGCTTCCAATAATGACATAAAACCTGTATAAAAACGGTTAATATTGTTGAATTTTTCCGCCGGGGGGCGCGACAAGGGGGTGGGGCATGTTTCAGTTCGATGAGAATATCGACCAGAGTGCGAAGATAAAGGTGATTGGGGTTGGTGGAAGCGGCGGAAACGCGGTAAACACCATGATAATGAGCGGAGTCACCGGGGTCGATTTCATCGTGGCTAATACGGACGCGCAGGCGCTCCGCATGTCCAAATCCCCGGTTAAAATACAGATCGGCACCCAACTTACCAAGGGGCTGGGGGCCGGAGCTAATCCGAACGTAGGCCGTGAGGCTGCCCAGGAGGACAAGGATAAGCTCGCCGAGGCGCTGAAGGGTGCCGACATGATCTTCGTCGCCGCCGGCATGGGTGGTGGCACCGGAACCGGCGCCGCACCGGTCATCGCCGAGGTGGCCCGGGAGAACGGGGCACTGGTGGTCGGCGTCGTCACCAAGCCGTTTACCCGTGAGGGGAGGCAGCGTCTGGCCAAGGGCGAGGACGGCATCAAGGAGCTGAAGAAGCATGTCGACTCCCTGATCGTGATCCCGAACGACCGTCTGCTCGGGCTGGCAGGGAAGTCCATGTCGATCCTGGACGCCTTCAAGCCTTCCGACGACGTGCTGCGCCAGGCGGTTCAGGGTATTTCTGACCTGATCACCCAGTCCGGCCTGATCAACGTCGACTTTGCCGACGTCAAGGCCATCATGAGCGAGCGCGGCATGGCGATGATGGGCATCGGCCTCGGCTCCGGGGAGAACCGCGCCGTTGACGCGGCGGTACGGGCCATCTCCAGTCCGCTTCTGGAGGACATCGACATCTCCGGCGCCAAAGGGGTACTGGTAAACATCTCCGGTTCCGCATCCATGACCATGGACGAGTTCGACGCAGCGAGCCGGATCATTCATGAGAAGGTGCATGAAGACGCCAACATCATCATCGGTCTGGTGATCGACGAGGGATTGGGTGAGACCATCAAGATCACCGCCATTGCGACCGGTTTTGGCGACCGTTTCGACCTGGAAAAGGGTCGTCACGAGTTGAAGAACGTGGCGCCGATGATGAAACAGAGCGAGATCAACCGCGAGATTCCTACCTTTATCCGTGAGAAGCAGGAGCGCAGCACTCAGACCAGGCAGCGCAGCTTCCTGATGGACGACGAGGACCAGTACGACATCCCGACCTTCTTGAGAAAGTCCGTCGATTAGCCAAAACGCCTCGACTGCAGCTTGAAATAAATACACGCCCGGCTCCTCTTAATTGGAAGCCGGGCGTTTTTCGTTTGGTGCCGTTTCCCAAAAAAAGTTAATGCCTGCCGCTAGTGTCCCTCTCCCTTCCCCCATCCCCACCCCGACCCTCCCCTTGAAGGGGAGGGAGAGTTCCGGTGTGCTGTCAAATAGTTGCGGTATCCTTGGTGTCCTTGGTGTCCTTGGTGTCCTTGGTGCCCTTGGTGCGGGCCAAGGGAATCAATAACCTTGACGCCTTACACACCAGAATGTTATACCGTGTATATGCACGCATATTCCCCGGAGCCCAACCATGTCAGTTAAGACCGCAGCAAAGAAAGCTGTATCGCCCAACCCCAGCGTCTGTAGCTGCATCAACCTGCGCAGAGCATCGCGTGCCATTACGCGGATCTACGACAAGGCCCTGGAACCCGCGGACATCAAGCTTACTCAGTATTCAGTTCTGGCCAACGTGGCGCGCTCCGGTCCGCTCAGTACCAGTCAGTTGGCAAGAATCCTGAAACTTGATCGAACGACTCTGGTGCGAAACCTGAAGTCTCTGGAGGCCTCGGAATTCCTCGAGAATGCCGAAGTTTCCGACCCCCGGGAGCGTACGATACGCATTACCGAGTTAGGTCGCAGCATTCTGGCAAAGGCTCAGCCGTGCTGGATTCTGGCACAAAAGCAGATCGAGGAACAACTGGGAGCAGCGGGACTGCTGCAACTTCGCTTACTGGTGACATCCTTGGAAAAACTCTCAGCTGATGCGGAGGAATAGCAGATGGAAAAATCAAAGGGCTTGAAAAACGAGCTCCCTCCTTCTCAGGGGAACCGAACCCAAACAGACCAAACCCGGCCGGCCCGCATGCACTATGCCTGGCTGATTGTCGCAGTGACCTTTCTGACCCTGCTGACCACCGCGGGGATCAGATCAACGCCCGGCATTCTCATTGTGCCCTTAGAGCACGAGTTCGGCTGGTCGCGCGCCACCATCTCGCTGGCGGTCTCGGTCAACCTTCTTTTGTACGGGCTGATGGGGCCTTTCGCCGCCGCATTCTTCGACAAAATCGGGGTGCGCCGCACCATGGCGATCGCCCTCACCCTGCTCGCCCTCGGTGTCAGCGCGACGACCTTCATGACCAAGCCCTGGCACATGGTGCTCATCTGGGGCGTCGTGGTCGGCTGCGGCTCCGGTATGACCGCCTACAGCCTGAGCGCAACGGTCGCCAGTCGCTGGTTCCGGCAGTCGCAGGGGACCGTCATGGGTGTGCTGACCGCAAGTTCCGCCACCGGACAGCTCCTCTTTCTGCCTCTGCTGGCAACACTGGCGCACCATCACGGTTGGCGGGTCGCCTCGTTCACGACGGCCGGAGCGGCCCTCGTGGTGCTCCCGCTGGTGCTCATCATCATGCGCAACTACCCGGAGAACGTAGGTCTACTCCCCTACGGGGCTAAAGCCGATGACACCCCGGTGACCGTCACTAATGAACAGCCCAAGGTGAACCCCTTTCGTATCGCACTGGCGGGACTGCAACGCGGTTCGCGGTCGACGGATTTCTGGCTGCTGGCGGGCAGCTTTTTCATCTGCGGAGCGAGCACCAACGGTCTGATAGGGACCCACTTGATCCCGGCCTGCGTCGACCACGGTATTCCTGAGGTTCGGGCTGCCGGGATGCTGGCCATGATGGGCATCCTCGATCTAGTCGGCACCACCTTGTCTGGCTGGCTGTCAGATCGCTACAATAGCCGCTATCTGCTTTGCTGCTACTACGGGCTGCGCGGCCTGTCGCTCATGGGACTCCCCTTTGCCCTGGGAGGCCCTGAGTGGGGGCTGTCGGCCTTCGCTGTCTTTTACGGATTGGACTGGATTGCAACCGTTCCTCCTACCGTGCGGCTTACCGCTGAGGCCTTTGGTAGAGAAAATGTTGGCGTAATGTTCGGTTGGATCTTCGCGAGCCACCAAGTCGGTGCGGCGCTGGCGGCAACCTTCGCAGGTGTGGTCCGCACCTACCTCGGCGACTATATGATTGCGTTTCTGCTCTCCGGCTCGATCTGCCTACTGGCGGCCGGACTGGTGTTGCGTATAAATAAGCCGAGGCTGCCCGAATTGGTGGCAGAAGTCACCACCTGATCCCGGTACCGCAGGTTTTATCGTGTCAGGGCCTTGTACTATGTAGATTTGTTAATGTTTGAGTTTCAAGTGGTTTTACTTGCTGGTATACGCGATATAGCCGCGTTTTAGCCAATTCTTTCTGGTATCTCTGTCATCCGCTGTGGTAGGATGACCTACAAACAGTCAGTTGCTGACTGAATTCGTCGTGTTACTCACTCTGGCATGTTAGTTGTAACGTTCATTGACATAAAGCGTGAGCCACCATAGAAATACGTCCTGTGATTCATTGTGATTGAGGTGATGATATGACAAAAGACACTGTAAACGGCCATGGAACAAGCTGTGAAATTTGCAGCACCCCTGTTGAATTGGGCTCTTGCACTGCGGGTGGCGAGGAATACACCCCTGAAATTTCTGGCAATAACCTGATTGATTTCAAGCAACGAGCTAGTGCATTACGCATAAAGAGGACCCAGACGGAAACGGTTTATCCTTTCGAGGCCACCAGGGCGCTCGCCTTTGGGATGATGTATCTAACCGGTGAAGGCGCAACCCGCGATCCCTCCAAGGCTGCCCGATTTCTGGAAACAGCGTCAAAGGGCGGAATAGCACAGGCCAAGCATGAACTGGCACAACTCCACATCGAGGGGGTCAGTGTGCCGTATGATATGGACTACGCTTTCCTGCTGCTTCAAAGAGCGTCCGACGACGGATATATCCCCAGTACGATTTGTCTGGCTGAGCTGTACCTTTTTGGCAAACACTGCCCCAAGGATATCAACGAAGCACTGGAACTGCTTTATAGTGCCACCGCCAAGAATGAACCGGCAGCTATGTACTATCTGGCTTTGATTTTTGACAAAGATCCTGAACACCATAACTCGTTTGAAGCAGCCTATTGGTACCGCAGGGCTGCCGAATTCGGGCATTTCAAAAGTCAAATCAGACTGGCATACCTTTACGCCGTGGGGCAGGGGGTGCCGCACTGCCCGGAAACCGCTCAGGCCTTTCTGGAAGCAGCGCTGGAAACCACCACTTTGCAAGACCCACGATTCCTGCTTTGGCAGGGTGAACATTTTGTGGCGCAGCGAGAAACCGAGTTTTTGGCTCACGCGCTCATCAAGGCGGCCGCCGACATGCAGCACCCTCCCGCGCAGCGCTCGATGCTGCAGCATGGCTGGCGCGCTTAGTCGGCCGCTTCCCCTTTTCGTCTAGTCCCTCTTTCTTTGAGGCGCTGAGACGCTGAGGGCTTGTTTTATCCTGTTTATTACCTTTTCCAACTATCCGATACCTGAGGAAACTCCCCCTCCCCTTCAAGGGGAGGGACGGGGTGGGGATGGGGATCACCGAGTCACCCCCTCCCCCTTCTGTCCTCCCCCTTGAAGGGGGAGGGACGTTATGCACCCGGATTCTCAAGGGGCAAGAGGTTTGCACCCGCGCGAAATCCCCCTCAGTCATCCAGAAAACCGACCCATTTCACCCGTAGCGTCGCCACACCGAACTCCTCCTCGACGACTCCCTTGATAAGGTAGGGGCGCCGTTGGGAGAGCTTGCGGCAGAACCTGGCATAGACGTCCGGAAAGAAGGTGGCGTCGAAAATGGCTGTCACGTCCTCAAAGGAAACGAACTCCATCGGTCGCCCCTGCTTGTCCTCCACCATCTTGGTAGTAATCCACCACCCCACCATGGTCACCCACCTTCCGGAAAATTTGATCAACTCCGCCCCCTTAATCGGCTTGTGGCGCAGCCAGGCCTCTTTGTACAGGGTGAGGGGGTGCTGGGAAACCAGAAAACCGAGGCTCTCCAGCTCCTGGCGCAACACCATCTTCGCATCGTAGGCCGGGGCAACCGGCAGTTCGGTACTCTGCTCGAACAGCAACCCGGTTGACTGCTGCTGGAAATTCAGCAACTCCCAGAGCAGAGTAGGGCGCTTTTCCTTCCCCTCCAGGCTGTCGAAACAGCCGGCTTTTACCAACCGCTCGGTGTCGGAGCGGGCCGCGTTTACCCGCCTCAGGAAGTTCTGGAAGGAGGTGAAGGCACCCCTCTCCTGCCTCTCCTTCAAGAGCCTTTCGGCGCCGTCCCGGGTGAGGCCGTCGATCTGCATCAGCCCCACCCTGAGAGTCATCTCCTGGCCGGTGTAGCGATACTCGCTCGCGTTGATGTCCGGCGGCTGGATGGCGAGCCCCAGCCTGCGACTCTCGGAGATATAAGCGAAGGCAGAATAATATCCTCCCTGATTGGAGATCACCGCTGCCATGAAGGCTGCCGGGTGATGAGCCTTCATGAAGGCAGCCTTGCCGCTCAAAAGCGCGTAGCTTGCCGAATGCGGCTTGCAGAAGGAGTAGCCGGAGAAGGAAAGTATCTGCTCCCAGATCGCTTCCAGGGTCTTTTCCGGGACCCCCTTGGCGACGCCTCCGGTAAAGAAAAGCTTGCGGTAATCGGCAAGCTTCTTCTCCCGGTGCTTTTTGGTGATGACTTTGCGGAGCTGGTCCCCCTCGTAGGCCGAAAAGCCGGCGAGCTCCATGGCTATCTGGGTGATCTGCTCCTGGTAGATCGCGATGCCGAGGGTTTCCTCCAGCACGCTTGCCAGCAGAGGGTGCAAGTGGGTCCAGGTTTTACCCTGCATCCTTGCCAGGTATTCCTGGATGAAGGTGTTCGCCGCGGGCCGGATGATGGAGGAGGCCTGCACCAGCACCTCGAAGATGTCGAGCGCGAAGGTTTCCGGCGGCGCGGTGCTGCTCCAGATCTTGCGCAGCAGCAGGCGGATAGAGGGCGATTCCAGATAGAAGCAGCCGATGGTGAGGCCGCGACGCAGCATCTCCTGCGTCTTTTCGTCATCGAGCGGCTGCCACGAGGCGTAGTCGATCTCCACGCCGCACTCCTTCCTGGCGGCCGCCATGGCGTCGCGGATGACCGCCAGCGAGCGGTTGCCGAGGATGTCGATCTTCACGAGCCCGGCGTCCTCCGCCTGGTCCTTTTCCCATTGGATGAGCGGTAAACCTTTGCGGGAAAGCTCCACCGGGACATACTTGCGAATTTCATCCGGCACGATAACGAGTCCGCCGCAGTGCAGGGAGAGGTGTCGCAGCTGTCCGCCCAGGCGCTGCGCCGTGACCATTATTTCCTCCCAGTCGCGGGAAAGTTGCTCCCCCTGGAAAAGCGGGTGACCGGCGATTGCCGCGGCGGTTTGGTCCGATTTCCAGAAACCCGATATGCGCTCCGTCATCTCTTTAATTTCGAAGTCCGGCAGCCCGTAAACCTTCGCCACCTCACGAAGCGCCGATCTCCCTTTGAAGCCTACGTGGTTTGCCACCATCGCCGCCCGCTTTGCGCCGTAGCGGGCAAAGGCGAAGTCGAGGATGGCGTCGCGCTCGTCCCAGGGAAAGTCCATGTCGATATCGGGAGGATCAGTCCTTCCCTCGTTGAGGAAACGCTCGAAGAAGAGGTTATGTCTGATGGGGTCGACGTGGGTGATGCCGAGGCAGTAAGCGATCAGTGAAGCGGCGGCACTCCCCCTGCCGCAGGTGCGCTCCGACTGTTTGGAAATCTCCTCGACGACGAGGAAGTAGTGGGAAAACCCCTTGTCGCGGATGATGGAAAGCTCTTTAGCCAGGCGCGCCTCGACCGTCTGGTCGATAGCACCGTAGCGCCAGAGGGCGCCCTTGCGCGAGCGGCGCTGCAGCTCCTCGAACGCCGAGTCGTCTCCGAACTCCCGGAAAGCCGGGAAGACCGTGCGCGAGAAATCCCAGTCGGTGCGGCAAAGGAGTGCGGCTTGCAGGGTGTTTTCCAGTGCCTCCGGGCAATGGGGGAAAAACTCCGCCATCTTTTCGGGCGAAAAAAGCAGGTCCGAGTCGCAGGCGGTTTCCTCGGCTTTGAGCCGGGAGAGCTTGGTGTTCAAGTGGATCGCCCGCAGCACGCGGTGCAGGTGGAAGTCCTCTCGGGAAAGCATGAGGGCGCGGGAAGTGGCGACCGGCGGGAGCTTCAGGTCGCGCGCCAGGGCAAGCGAGCGGTGCAGCGCGTGCCCCGGCGAGAGCTCCACGAAGAGCGCCTCGTCGGAGTCCCTTTTCAGCGCCGACATGAGCCTGGTGTCGTCACTGATGACCACCACGCCGCGCCGGAATTCGGCCAGGGCCTGGATCAGGTCAAACTGCTTTCGGCAGTGCAGGTCGGAGATGAGCCGGGAGATGTTGGCGTAGCCTTCCTCGTTTCGGGCCAAAAGAACGGCGCGGTTTTGTGCGGTAACCGCCTCGCAGCCGATAATCGGCGCAATGCCCGCCTCGCGCGCTGCTTGCAGAAAGCGGGGAATCGCGTAGAAGCCGTTACGGTCAGTAAGGGCAACGGTGCGGCACCCCATGGCTACGGCATGCGCACAGAGAATTTCCGGAGAGTGAATGCCCCAGTTGGGGGAGAGCGCAGAATGGACATGGAGATGGACGAACATGTGCGAAAGTTACCTTTTTTTGACAGCGCGTGCGGAAGGACTGGAACTGCTGGGGTGTTTGGAGGCATCAGAAAGGGAACCCAGATCGCTTTGCATGCAACGATGAGAGGATGTGCCAAGGCTCAATTCTTGGTCAACGTCTGGTAACGCGACCGTTCCGGGTCCCAGGTGGGCGGCGGTCCGCTGCCCGTTAGGTTCTCCCTGCGCGCTGCCACGCCTTTGCCCCAGCGAATGGCGCCCGCTCCGTGTTTGTCACGCAGGGCGTCGAGGGTACCCTGAAGATCTCGCTGCTTTTGAGAGACCTGTGCCGGAATCGGGGCAAAAAGCTCCAATTGACCGGGTGCTTCGGCCACCTGATCGCAGCAAAGACGAATCCCCCGCACCCTCTGCCGCCTTTTGCAGGTGGCATAGAAGAGCGCTTCGACGGCGCACAGCAGCTCAAGATCAAGAGAGGTCGGGACGAGAAGAGTTTTCTTCCCCTGCTCGCTGACGCCGTCGGCATACATGACGGACAATGATATTTTGCGCGCTCCCTTTCCCAGCCGGCGCAACCGGAGGCCGCACCCTTCAACCAGACGCAGCAGCTCACAAATGAGAATAGCGTCGTCGTTTTCCTCCTGATCCAATAAGCATTCCTCCACGATCTCTGTGCTCAAGCGCGGAGGCTGCACGGGAGAGCGGTCGATGCCGCAGGCGCGATCGTGCAAAAGCGGTGCGAAGGGGCCGACCGCCAGGCGCAGCTGCGGCACCGAAAGCAGCGCCACCTGCTCCACCAACTGCAGGTTCAGGTCGCGCAGCAGCAGGGTCTGGCGCGCCCCTCCCACTCCGGGGAGCACTGCGACCGGAAAGGGGGCCAGAAAGCTCCTCTCGGCTCCGTGGCAAACTTCGTAGACGCCCGGCTCCGGCATGTAGTCGGCGGCAACCCGGGAAACCAGCTTATTGATTCCCGCTCCGGCCATCGCATCAAGACCCATGCCCGACGCAATGCTTTTCTCCAGCCGTGCCGCCACATCGCGGGCTGGACCGAAGAGCCTGCGCGACGCGGTCAGGTCAAGGAAAATTCTCCCGAGGCCGGGCTCGATGACCGGCGTGAATTCACCCGCAAGTTCCATCAGCGACCGGCTTCCTTTGGCCATCAGGTGGGGATCGGGCGCAATGACGATTAGCGAGGGGCAGAACTTCCGGGCCTGGAAGATGGGAGTGCCGGCATGGACCCCCTCCGACGCGGCTTCCGTCGAAACGCACTGCAAAAGTGCCCGCTCCGAGTTAAGCGCCGCCACCGCGACCGGCCTGCCGCGCAGCTGCGTCTGGATGACACGTGCCAGGGCGATCGGAAAAGCGGGGACCGTTATGTGGAGGATTTCCCGGTCCACTTGCGATAAAACCTCATGGGGCCGACCCGGACCCCGCGTGTGTGAAAGTCATCCTCTTTGGTGACCATGATGTGCTGCAGTGCTGATTAGTCGGCGAAGCCCGATGAGATATCCTTCCGGAGACGGTTTTTTTTAGTGGTTATGGCTCCGCGCACCTCGTACACCGACGTTGTCGGGGCCGGCCATGGAGGGGGGCATCCATGACCGGTCGACAAGTGAAAGGACAGCAAAGGCCCGCCGCCTCAAATCGGAACTTTTTCTCCTGGCATGCTGTTTAGATATCATTTGATAACCATAGGCTGTCAATATTTTTTTCGGTCACCTAGGAGTAAGTGCCGGTGATGTGGATGTCCCGTCCGCCCCCAGACTCGGGAGAGGGCGTGTAAAGTACTTTGTGTAAATGGCCCCGATTACGGTTTGGGCATCCTGTCTTCAAATAGTATGGCGAATGGAGAGGTCGGAGATGCTTTTAGAGGGAGATCAATCTCAGACATTGGGAGAAACGGTGCTGGACAAATTGGGTGCGTCCTTCGAGCGTTTCTTCAGCCTGAGGTGAGGGTGATAATGAGGTGAGGGGGGATTCGGTAACCGCTTTGACTACGCTAAAGCGAACGGCCACCCCTGAGCGGAGTCGAAGGGCGACCCAGCCGAAGTGTCACAGAAACCAAGCGAAGGTTTAAGCAGGACTGGGTACTAGTCGATCTCCTTTAACAGGCGCAGGCAGGCGAGGGTCGCCTCCACCAGCTCGATGTCAGCGCGCCGGTCTGCTGGGGGCAAGAGCGACACGATTTTACGGTCCGTGCCCTTCCACTGTCTCAAAAGCTCTTCACAAAGCTCGACCGCCTTTTGGTAATGCCCGTCCCGGGCCTCGGAAAGCTGGCCCGTCCAATCCCAGAACCTGTTTGCCAGCATCATGGGGTGGACGACTTCGCGCATCCATAACTCCATACCGTGCGCAACCATACAGGGAAACGGGTCGGTGCTGAGGACCGTGTACTGGGCGTAGTCGAGCCGGGTATAGGGGTAGCCCTCCTTCGTTTCGAGCTCCGGAAGGCAGTAAAGGTCGAGCGCGTGCTCGTCCGGATTGTGGTGTCCCCTCCACTGGTCATCGGGGATTTCACGCAGAGAATGGAAGCACTTCCCTTCTGCGTCCCGCTCACTGCGTGCCTCGACTTCGATATAGGTCGTCTGAAACACCGGACGTACCACTCGCACCAGATATTTCTGCATTTCCATAGCCCCCTCCTTTGCCGCTACGGCTAATCCGGCTCTTTCAGCAGCTTGATCCCCTTGAGAACCTGCTCCGTCGCCTCTATCAGGACGCGTCGCTCCTCGGGGGACTTGTGCGGCAGAACTTTCTGGTCGTCAGATCCTTTCCAGAGCTGCAGGATTTCCTGGAACTCCTCCTCCGCATCTTCGTATATCGCCGCCTGCGTACCCGACAATTGGTCTACCGGCGCTGTGCCTTCGGCAAAATCAAGCAGGTACACAGCTCCTTTTAGTATTTCGGGCAGCTCGACAGTCTCCGCCATCAGTGTCGACAACCTCGGAAACGTAGAGCCTGTCAAGACCGCTGCGTATGTCCTTGATATGACGGCAGCGGTAACCACTCCTAGTCCGATAGCGGGTGTCTTCTCCGCTCCTCCCACAGTTACTTTAACCTCAACCAAGGAAGGTTCGATCTTCTACACAACGGATGGCTCGGTCCCGACCATCACCTCCAGAGTCTACACCGGCCCGATTGTGCTGACAGGGACAGCCACAATCAGGTACTTCTCTGTAGATAGCGGAGCCAATGTCGAAGCAGTAAAGTCAGCGGGATACACGGTAACATACCCGAAGGTGACGGTAACCTCTACCTCTGCGATAGGGGCCCCGGATCTTACCAACACTACCACCATTGCCTTCAGCTACATTGACGGCTCCAAGTACCAGTATTCGGTAGACGGCGGAGGCTTCCGGAATGTGTCAATGACTTTGAGACACCTACCATTCGAATTTAGTGTAGCTCTTTTTAGCTCGTCGCCAGCTTGGGTGGATTAATCCATACAGCTTCCGGCATGGGCTCGTGTGTTGGCGGCTTCC
>Ga0209123_1002187_pt1 | contig 17208 bp, 14 predicted proteins | sample BarGraIncu00431A_FD_184500 | JGI IMG/M metagenome (GOLD analysis project Ga0209123, IMG submission 184500) | Arctic peat soil microbial communities from Barrow, Alaska, USA - Barrow Graham LP Incubations 004-31A (SPAdes) (version 2) | ecosystem: Environmental > Terrestrial > Soil > Wetlands >... | reverse complement strand
AGAAGGGATCTCATCTCCCCCACAGGCTCGAAGCTTCAGGGCTAGAACAGATTCACCTTCCCGACTTACTCCAGCGTCCCGGAGTAACTTGGAGACTTTTACAACAGACACCCTGACAATACAAGGGCTAGGGAGGGGGAATCCTCTGACGTACGTTTGCAGCAGCGGTTACCCCCCTCCCAACCTCCCCTCTCCGGGAGGAGGAGCTTTAGAAAATTGAGGTACTCGACGGCCTCTTTAATGATTTCGCCTCCCAACCTCCCCCCTCCGGGAGGAGGAGCTTTAGAACCGACCTGTCGAAAAACTCGACTGCAGGGACCACGCGCCCAAGTTTCACCAGAACGATGGTTACCAATTCCCAAAAGTTGACCTGCATCAATTCCAAAAGCATCGAAGGAGCAGATGATGAAGAAAGATATCCTGGAGAAAGGGGCGATACTCCAGCGCGACCGCGAGAGCTACGCCATCGCTCCTCATATTCCGGGCGGTTTCACCAATACTGCGACGCTCAGAAAAATCTGCGACGTCGCCGATAAATACGGCGCCGAGCTGAAGATCACCTCCGCCCAGCGTATCGCCCTCATGGGGGTGAAGGAGGAGGACCTGGACGCGATCTGGGCCGAACTCGCCCAGGACCAGGGTGCTCCGATCGGCCTGTGTGTGCGCAGCGTGAAGATCTGTCCCGGTACGACCCATTGCAAAAGGGCGGTGCAAGACTCCGCGTCGCTCGGACTCAAGATCGACAGGATCTACCATGCTATGGAGCTACCGAACAAGATGAAGATGGGGATCTCGGGCTGTCTGCTTTCTTGCTCCGAATCTGCCGTGAAGGACATTGGGGTGCTCGGTACCAACAAGGGATGGCGCATCCTGGTCGGCGGCAACGCCGGACCCCGCCCGCGCTTGGGCGAACTGCTGGTGGACGATGTTCCGGACGAGGCCGCGGTGCTGGAGGTCATCGCCAGGGTCATCGACTTCTACAAAAACTCCTCGCAGCCGGGACGCCTCGGTAAGCTGGTGGAAGAAATAGGAATCGAAGCCTTCAGGGGCGCGATTTTCGGGGATGCTGGTCTCCCGTGCGCCGAGAGCGCACAGTGAAGCTGCGAGCTGCGGCAAAGACGGCTCTATGCCGCGAAGGAGGTGCCCGTGGCGCTTATTGAGGATACTCTTTTTACCCGGATCAAAAACCGGGTCGGTAAGGCGATTTCAGAATACGACCTGATCTCCGAGGGCGACCGGATCGCCGTCGCAGTCTCAGGAGGCAAAGACTCCTACGCCATGCTCCACATGCTGGAAACGCTGCGCAAGCGCGCTCCGATCCGCTTCGAGCTGGTGGCAATCAATATCGACTCCGGCTATCGCGGCTATCGAGCTGACATCATCGAGGAGCATCTGCGCGAGCATGGCTTCAGCTATCACATGGAGAAGACCAACCACTACGACATCATCTCGGAAAAGCGGCGGGTCAACTCCTCCTACTGCTCCATCTGCGCGCGGCTCAAGCGGGGGACGCTCTACACCCTGGCGCAAAAGTACGGCTGCAACAAGCTCGCGCTGGGGCACCACATGGACGACTTCATTGAGACCCTGCTGCTGAACCAGTTCTTCGTGGGTTCGCTCAAGTCGATGGCACCCAGCATGCTCGCGGACAACGGGGTCACCACGGTCATCAGGCCGCTCGTTTATGTCCCGGAAAAGGATATTATCCCGTTTTCGCGCAACAACCGTTTCCCGGTGGTCTGCTGCTGCTGTCCGGTGTGCGGCACCGCCGACTTGCAGCGCAAGAGGATGAAAGAGCTGTTGACCACCCTGGAGCGCGACAACCCCTTGGTGAAAAAGAGTCTCCTGAAGGCGCTCTCCAACGTCCACCCGCGCCACTTGCTGGATAAAGGCCTTACCAGAAAGCCTTCCTGACGAAGATCCGCCAGCAGATCCTTCAGTGTCAGATAACCGCAATAGACGACGATTCCCAGAGCGCATACGACCATTGGTTCCATGTGAGCTACCTCCCCATCATTTGATGATGTCACGATAGCATGGGGGTGTGACAGAATATGTCGCGGGGTGTAGGGCGGGAAGGGATAGTATACATTTCCACCCGAAAGCGTGGGAATGCTATAACAAACGCAGCAGCTCAAACCTGGTAGCTCTAAAAAAGGACAGGACGAAATGGCAGAAAAAAACGTGCAACGGATAAGAATAGCAGTCCAGTGGAGCTTTCTTTTATTCTCACTGTTTCTCGGGGTGACCTTCTACCGCTTCGTGCTTTATTTTCGCTCCGGCGGCACCACGGCCTTCGTCGCGCGCCCGGACGGTGTGGAGGCGTTTCTGCCCATCTCGGCCCTGCTGAGTCTGAAGGGATGGCTCGCCTCGGGGAGCATCAACACGATACATCCCGCGGCCCTGATCGTCTTTCTCGCGGCAATCCTGGTTTCCCTCCTTTTGAAGCGTGCCTTTTGTTCCTGGATCTGCCCGGTTTCCACCATTACCGAGCTGTTTTGGAAGTCGGGGCTCCGGGTGCTCGGGCGTAACTTCCAGGTGCCGCTTTGGCTCGACTGGCTGATGAGGCCGATAAAATACCTGCTGCTTATTTTCTTCATCTTCTCCATCGTGGTGATGATGAATGCGGAGAGCGTGAACTCCTTCATAAATTCCGATTACAACAAGACGGCCGACGTGAAGCTGCTGGATTTCTTCCTGCACCTGTCAGGCACACCGCTCGTTGTCGTGGCGACGCTGGTGCTGCTCTCCTTTTTCGTGAGGAACCCGTTCTGTCGTTTCCTTTGCCCCTACGGCGCCCTGCTCGGGCTGCTGTCACGCTTTTCCCCGGCCAAGGTGGAGCGGCGTGCCAGCGCCTGCATCTCCTGCGGCGGCTGCAACAAGGCCTGCCCCTCGCATATCGATGTCATGCATAAGGAAAGGGTTTGCTCCGAGGAGTGCATCGGCTGCCTGCGCTGCGTTAGCAGTTGTCCGAAACCCGAGGCGCTGCAGGTCCGGTTGAAGGGGGGCAAGGTAGTGAGCGGCCTGGTCTTCGGGGGCCTGGTGGTGGTCATCTTCGTCGGTGGGAGCCTGGTGGGGCGCCTGACCGGACACTGGCATACTTCGCTGGACCGGGCCGAGTACCAAAGGCTGATAGTGAAACCTGAATCGCACTGATTCATCAGCTGTAACCATTATGGACACCCACCCAAGGGGTACCCGCTGACAAAAACGCACTCCGTAAGGGGGCTTGCCTGGAGGCGGCCCCCTTTCTTTGGTCTCTTCGCTCAGTACTGGCTTAACTCGTGCCCCAATTCATCCGCCTTGAACGGCTTGGCGACGGCGCCGGAAAAACCGTAGCTCTGGTACCTGGCCATGACCGGATCATAGGAGTAACCGCTGGAGACGATCAATTTGGCTTCGGGGTCGAAGGCCAGTATCTGCTGCGCTGCCTCGACTCCGCCCATCCCGCCCGGAACGGTCAGATCAAGGAGCACGGCCAGAAAGGGACTGCCTGCCTGGTGACACGCTTGATAGACCGCCACGGCGTCCTTGCCGTCGGCACACACCACCGCCTGATAGCCCAAAAATGCCAGTATTTCGCTGGAAAGTTCCCGGACCGTTCGGTCATCGTCCATTATCAGCACCGATCCACTGCCCCGTTTGACCTTGCCCGATACCTGCCGCAGCGGCTCGCCACCGGAGAGTGGCACTTCTTTGGTCGAGGGGAGGCAGATGGTAAAGGTGGTGCCTTTTCCGGCTTGCGAGGTGACCGAAATGTGCCCGCCGTGCCGGTAGATGATCGAGTGCACCGAGGCCAGGCCAAGGCCCGTGTTGGTGCTTTTTGTGGTGAAATATGGGTCGAATATCTTGGGCAGGTCTGCTTCGGCGATACCCTGGCCCTGATCGCGGATTGTCAGGGTGACATATTCCACGCCGTCGCTGTGGTGGGGGTCGCCACACGACGCTAGGTTGTTTACCGCGCGAACCTCAATGCTTCCCCCTTCGGGCATCGCCTGCATTGCGTTTATCAGAATATTGCTGAATGCCTGGACCAGCTGCCCTTCGTCGGCTTTCACCGGTGGCAAGCCCGGTGCCAGGTCGAGTACGCAGCGCACGTTGGAGCCATTGAGCGCCAGTGCTGCAACTTCGCTGACCATTTTGACCAGCGAGACGGACCTTTTAACCGGTGCGCCGCCGCGGGCGAAGGTCAGCAACTGCCTCGCCATCCCGGCGGCGCGAAGCGAGGACTGCTCCGCGAATTGCAGATATTCGTGGGCATGGTGGGATGTGTCGAGCAGGTTGCGGGTTAAGGAAATAAACCCCAGGACTCCGGTCAGGGCGTTATTGAAGTTGTGGGCAATGCCGCCGGCCAGCACGCCGAGGGATTCCAGCTTCTGCACTTTAATAGATTGTTCCTGAGCCAGTTCCCGGTCCGTAATGTCTATGACGACGACGATGGTCTGATCCCCTTGCATCTGATTATAAAAGAGGACGTGCCGGACGCTCCCCCCCTGGCAGGTTACCCGCGCAGCATAAGGCTTGGTGGCGGCGTTTTCTGCGCTCCTGCTTTGCGCCATCGCATGACTCTGTAGCGCAGCGATCTCGCTGGAGTATCCGGGATCGGGAAAGGCAAGGGCGAACCAGGCCTCGAGGGTCGTGATCTGCTCGCTGCGGTATCCGGACCATTCCACCAGGAATTCGTTGACGTATGCCACCGTGCCGTCTGGATTGGTCAGGAGCACACCGACCGGCATGATGTCCATCAAGGTCCGCAGGGTCTGCTCGCTCTTGCGAGCCGCCTTTTCGGCGCGGACGCGCTCGGAATTCTCCAGCTTTAGCGACTGGTTGACGCTGATCAGTTCCTCTCCTGCCCGCACTTCCATGGCTATTGCCGTCACCAGTTCCTGGTTGAGCCGACGATTCTCCAACTCGCGCTGCTGCAGGGTGAGCGCCAGCCCGTTGATGGCCAGGGCCACCATCCCCGGCTCATCGCCAGAGGCAATGTCGATTCGGGTGCTGAAATCACCGGCTTGCATGGACCGCACCCCGCGGACCAGCGCGTCAAAGGAGCAGGTCAGGCGCCTCAACACCAGAAAACTTAAGCCGGTGACTGCCAGCCAAAACGACAGGGCCAGCAGGCAGGAAAACCAGATATCCTGATAGATGGCCTGTTTCAGGTCATCGGTGCCCCGCACGATCTGAACGGTTCCGATGATGGACGCGGAGCCCTTTCCGCTGTCGGCCAGCCCGTTTTCCAGGGAGCTCCCGGCAGGAAGGCTCAGCACTTTGACCGTCGCGCCGATCACTCCCCTCGGGCGTGTGCGTGATGGAGCATGGTACCCGGCCAGCACCCTGCCATCCATGGCAGTGATTACGACTGAACTGATCCCCGGTGTCTGGCCGGTTTTTTCGGTTAACTGGCCCAACAGTGCGGTATTTTCGGCGTAGAGCGGTAGCCTGATGGCATCAGCCAACTGCTGGGCGAGCAGATTCACTTCCTTATCCGCGTGACGTCGGGACTCGCTGATTTTGTCGTAGGCATGCAGCGTAATGAAGACGCAAGTAATGAAGAAGGTCAAGATGGTGAAGATCAGGAAAATCTTGAAGCGGAAGCTGGCACGGATCGCGGACAGTCGTTCTCTAAGCAAACAATTACCCCCTCTGGTGCTATTTTCTGGACCACGACGCGATCAGCTCGGCTGGATAGTTCAAACGCCTGGCCACCGCATCGTTGCATCTTATGGTTACCTTGCGAGGGGGAGCGACCTCCAGTTCTGCGGGTTGGGCCCCCCTGAAAAGCTGCTGGGCCATTTCGCCCGCCTGTTTCCCCAGTTCGACGCGGTCAATGTCGAAGGCCAGTAGGGCCCCCAGTCTCAGATGAGCGGCTGAGAACGAGATGACAGGGATCGACTGGCTCTGAGAGAAGAGAAAATAAGCCTCCAGGGTTTCCATGGTTACCGCCGTGGTGTCGGGGAGCACCCAGAGGGAGTCTACGGCCCCTTTCAGCGAGTCGAGCTGGGCCAATGCCTGCCTCGGGTTGCTGACCTCGCGGACCACCAGTTCCAGCCCCATTTGATTTGCCGCCGCGCGGGCCAGCTTCAGATACCAGGCGGTTTTGGCGGGGTCGTGGATGACGCCGATTCGTCTGGCCCGGATCCTTTTAAAAAGAGAAAGGTACTGCTCCGGCCTTACGAACAGGTCGACCCCGGTCAGGTTGTCGGAAGAGCCCGGGGAAAGTGGGATGCCCAGCGCCATCAGGGCAATCACCGGGGTCTTGCGGATTCGGCGCACCGCGGTGAGGGCCCCGTCGCCCAGTGCCAGCACCAGGCGCGGACGCTCCTCCCGGACCACCCGCGCCAGTTCGGCATCGGTGTAGTCGGAAAGCACCAGCGTCCTGGTCCCGGCGGGGGACGCGCTCCGGAACCCCTTGAGCGCATCCTCGAACATCGGGCTGCGCTGGCTCTGCACCACGAGGACCTCGCTTGCCGAGGCGCCGGCCGCCACTAGGAGGAGGGAGAGTATGAGGAAGAGTGCCATTCTCAAAACTTGAGCCTCACTCCGCCTTCATACCAGCGCCGTGCATTGCTGTAGAGATCGGTATTGGTGGTCTGCACGCCGTTGAAAAGGTTGTGGGCCGAGCCGAAAAGCTCGGGAGAAAGTGCGCTCAGGGGGCTCGGCTTCCAGTTCAGGTGCAGGTCCCAGATCATGCCGGCCGAACTCGCGGGGGTGTCCGACGCGGCATTCCATTTGACGAAGTTGCCGGTCAGCGCGCCGCGCAATCCGAGGTCGGAATGGTCATAGTTGACGGCGAGCTTGAAAAGGTGGGGGGGGACCGTCTGATTGCTGTCGGTCTGCAACCGCACTCCGCTGTCGCTGTTATCGGCGTGCAGGTAGGTGTAGCCGCTGACCAGGGAAAGGCCGCAAAGTGGGGTGGTGCGGGCCTCCAGCTCGAAACCCTGGCGCCTTTGATTGGTTACCACGACTTGGCCTGCGGATTCACTGTGGTGCAGCGCGTTGAAAAAATAGGTAGCCTTCAGCCAGAGGTAGGGGACCGCACCGGACTCTATGCCGCCCTGGATGGTCCTTACCTTCTGGACCCCGGTATCGGAGCTCAGCATCGGCAGTGAGAACCCTTGGGCTCCATAGGCCCGCAGGGTGGTATTCTCGGCTAACTGGTAGGTGAGCCCGAGCGTGTAACTGAGCTGATCTCCAACAAGTCCGGTGGAGTCGAAGCGCACCCCGGGGAGCACAGTCAGTTGGCCAATCGAGTAGGAACCGTTGCCGTACCAGGCAAAGCGGTCCCAGGTCCGGTCGTAGCTGGGAGCATCCGCGCTCAGCAGGTCCTTTAAACTGCCTTGGGCGTGGACATATTCCACCCCTGAAACCAGATTGTTCCGGCTGTCGCCCAGGGAAAGGCTGGCGTTTAGCCCCTGGCTGGAATCCCGGACGTCATAGTCGTTAAAGTAGGCGATGGCGCCCTGGTCATTGCGGCCGCCGAACTTGGTATGGTCGGAGCGAGCGGTGGCATACCCCTCGACATCGAGGTTCAGCTTGCCGCCGAGCGGCTGCAGCAGCCTGAGAAAGCCGTAGCTGCGGCTGTTTGCGTTGTTGTCGTGGACGAACCCCCATCTTGCGGTGTTGGCCTCGTCCATCCCCGGCTGGGCATCGAGATGAGACAGTCCCAGGGTCACCGTTCCGTTGCCGGGCAGGGCGTAGCTCAGCTTGCCGTACAGGTTGTCCATAGCGGTTGCGGTGTTGGGGGACAGTCCGTCGGAGCGGAGATGGCCGGCTGTCAGATAGTAGCCCAGGCGCCCCCTGGTCCCGCTCAGCTCCCCGAGGGTATCCGAGGTGAGGCGGGAGCCGAGGGAACCGGAAATGGTCCCTGAAACCGGCCGCTCAGGGTCGGGCGTCTTGGTAACGATGTTGATCACGCCGCCGAGCGCCGAACCCCAGGAGCCGGAGGCCGCCCCCTTGACGATTTCTATCCGCTCGATCTGCTGGACCGGAATCAGCCCGGGGGAGGCCAGGTTCTGGTTGAAATCATTTTGACGGATGCCGTCGATCAGCACCAGCACGGTGGTATTGAGGGCGCCCTGAATATTGAAGAAGGTAAAGGTACTCGGGGTGCGCAGATTGAAATCGAGCTGGATGCCGGGGACGGTCTGCAGCACCTCGGCAAGGGTATGCGCGTTGAGCCGGACGATGTCGTCGGCGGTTATGACCGTTACGTTTTCGGCTATCGTGGAGGTGGGACGCGGAATGGGCGAGAGGGAGATCCCGGGCGCTTCACCGGTAAAGAGCCCAATGGTTTGGCTGTCTTCGATTTCCCCGCCCCGGGCAGTGGGAACAGCGGACAGCAGGAGGAAAAAGATGAACAAACTAATTTTTTCTGCTTGAACAAATTTCAACTAAAGCGCCTTAATATGATATTGTGAATCGCTTTATTGTCATAGTTAGTCCGACAAGCTGGTATTTATTCTATTAAATTATGGCTGGCAAGCTATCACAAGTCATCTCCATTAGTAAAGCTCGGCGTGTTGTCACCTCCTTCCGTCAGCATTATAATTTGACAAGGGTCCTTACAGGAAAAAAGTAGAAAACAACTGTTAATGTCTAATGGCAGAAGATGTCAGAAAGTGATAGAAATTGATGGGGATTGGTGGGGATGGGCAGGAGGTGACAAGCGACTGCGGGAAGCGCCGTGGCCGCGAAGAATGTGCTTGTCTGGCAAGGCATCTCTTCCCAGGCCTGCGCCAGGGGGCAAAGGGGCGACAACGAAAAAAAGGGGGACGGCAGCGCTGCCCTCCCCCTTTTCTCGTCATTTCTGTGTACCTTGGTTACCCTTCCTCTTCCTCGCCCAGCGAGATCTCGCGGTAGGCGCGGTCTTCCTCGAAGCGCTTGGTCTGCGCCTGCTGCTTCTCGAGGTCCGCCTTGCACTTCACGCAGTGGCGGGCAAAGGGGACGATCTTCAGCCGGCCCAGAGGAATCTCTTCCTCGCACTCTTCGCAGATGCCGTACTCGCCTTCGTCGAGCCGCAGCAGGGCCTCGTCGATGTTGCGCAGCTTCTCACGCTCGCGGTCGCCCAGGAGCAGTCCCAGTTCGCGGTCGCGCTCGCTGGAGGCCTGGTCGTAGATGTCGCCGCTCGGCTCGTTGACCGGGATGTCGGCTCCGGTCTTAACGGTCTTGTTGATTTCTTTAAGCGTTTCTTCTTTAAGCTTAAGAAGCATCGCCTTCATTTCTTCTGGTTTTTCGGTCATGTATAATCCACTCCGTTTCGTCGACTGTCCCTCAAAGCGACGCAATAATACAGCAATAAAGGGTCATGTCAAGTTAAAAGCCTAATCGATTATTTCCCCGATCAGGTCGTAGTCTGATGAATCCGTGATCTTCAAGCGTACGATATCTCCGACGTTCGCATTGCCCGCCGTTATGTAGACCAGGCCATCTACGTCGGGTGCCTGCCGGGAGGAACGTCCCTTCAAAAGTAACTCGGTCTCCTCGCTGTACCCTTCTACGAGCACCTCTTCCTCGCTGTCCACCAGGGTCCTGTTGTGCTTGAAGGAGACCCTTGCCTGGGTCCGCATCAGTTTCTTGTGGCGCTCTCTTTTGATCCGCTCGGAAACCTGGTCGGGCATCTCGGCGGCCGGGGTGCCCTCCTCGCGCGAGTAGCAGAATACGCCGAGCCGGTCGAAGCGGGTCTCTTCCACGAACTGCAGTAGCTTCTTGAAGTCTTCCGGCGTCTCGCCCGGGAAACCGACGATCAGGGAGGTCCGGATCGCAATGTCGGGGATCTCGCTCCTCAGTTTAGCGATCAGGGTACGGATCTCTTCTTCGCCGCTTCTGCGCAACATCCGCTTCAGGATCGGATCGCTGATATGCTGGATCGGCAGATCGAGGTACTTGCAGACCTTCGGCTCGGTCTTGATCAGCTCGATGAGGGAATCGGTCACCCCGTCGGGGTAGGCGTACAACAGTCTGATCCATCTGAGCCCCTCCAGCTTGGCGAGCTCCTTGATGAGCAGCTCCAGGCTCGGGGTGTCCGGGAGGTCACGGCCATAGGCGGTGATGTCCTGGGCGATCAGGTTTAGTTCTTTAACCCCGCCCTCCACAAGCTGCCTGGCCTCGATCAAAAGGCTCTCCAGCGGGCGCGAGCGGTGGTCGCCGCGCAGCATCGGTATCACGCAGTAGGCGCAGCGGTTGGAGCACCCCTCGGCGATCTTCAGATAGGCGGTGTAGTGCGGGGAGGACTGCAGGCGCGGCAACTCGTCATTGTAGACGAAGTTGGGGTCTCCGGTGTAGCAGAGCTGGTCGGAGCTGGTCCGCTTCTCGGCGATGATCTCGACGATGCGCGGGTAGTCGCCGGTCCCGACGAAGATGTCCACTTCGGGAAGTTCCGTGGCGAGCTCTTCCTGGTAGCGCTGCGGCAGGCAACCGGTGACGATCAAAAGCTTGCAGTGACCGTCGTGTTTGCGGTCGGCCAGGTCCAGGATGGTATCTATGCTCTCCTGCTTCGCTTCTTTGATGAAGGAACAGGTATTGACGATGATGATGTCGGCCTGAGTCTCGTCGGTGGTCACCAGATAGCCGGCCCGGGAGAGGTAGCCGAGCATGACTTCGGCATCCACCAGGTTCTTCGGGCAGCCCAGGCTGACCAAACTTACTTTTTCTATGTTCTTCTCGCTCAAAAAATACTCCTCAGATAATCTGGTTTACGGCTTGCTGGGTCCAGCTTCCGGTGGTCGCTAAACGCTGGATCGATGCTTATATTCTCGACTGGCCTGAAACTGGGAAAACCGTCGCCGCAAAGGTACAACTAACTCCTGAAATTGACGAACTGCATCTCGATATCGAGATCCTTGCCCTTCAGCATCGCGATGACCTCCTGCAGGTCGTCGATGTTCTTTCCGGTAACCCTGATCTGGTCGTCCTGGATCTGGCTTTGCACCTTGAGCTTGCTCTCCTTGATGACAGCTCCGATCTCCTTGGCTTTTTCCTTGGAGATGCCGACCTGAAGGGTGACGATCTGGCGCACCATGGATCCCGAGGCCTGCTCGATCTTGCCGTACTGCAGCGCCTTGGGCGAGATGCTGCGCTTGATGAACTTGGCCTGGAGTATCTCCACGATCGCCTTCAGTCTGAAGTCGTCATCGGCGAGGATCTTCACCGTTTCCTTCTCCAAGGTAACTTCGCACTTCGACCCTTTGAAGTCGTAGCGCTGGGCGATTTCCTTGACGGTCTGGTTGATGGCGTTGTCAACCTCCTGCATGTCTACCTTTGAGACGATGTCGAATGACGGCATTTGCGTAACCTCCTAAGGATGGAAACTGTTCTAAAAGATATGTTTAACGTAGAACGGTTTTATTTGTTTTTAACGATCTCTACGCCTGCCGGCACCTTGAAGCTGAACTTTCCGCTATCCAGGCCGTGGTTGGTCTTCACGTTGCTGAACTCGATCCGCGTGGTATTGCCGGTCTGGTCGAAGACCGTGGAGGAGGCGATGGGAAACGGCGTGCTCGGCCGTCCCTGTGCAATGAACTGGTCCACGGCGCCGGACTGGATGCTGAGCTGGATCTTCGCCATGGCGGCGCTCTTTTGCTTCGGAATGAGAGTCAGCACGTAGTTCCCCTTCTTGTCGCGCGGTTCGGCGGCGAAGGCGACGGTGAAGTCTTTGGAGACATGCCCCATTCCGGTCAGGTAATTGAGAGCCACGCCGTTACCACCCTCGAAGAGCTGGGAGAGTTCCATGACCATGACCTGCTTTTGCTCCGGCAAATAATACCAGACCTTTTTGCCGTTGGAGATGATCTGTTGTTTGGGCTTACTGTAATTGAAGCGGAACATGGCATCCTTGTCGCCCCCCTTCTTGATGAAGAGTTCGCCGCCACCCTTTTCCTCGCGCTTCATAGCCGCGATGCTGCTTCTTTGGCTGAAGTCGGCCTGAAGGTCCTTCAGGGTGGCATATCCCTGCTCCAGTGTTCCTACCACCTGGGACAGTTCGGCTGCGGGACAGAAGGTGGCGCCCAGTGCAATCATGGCGCAACAAAGGGTAACTATTCTCGCTATTCTCATGGCTTTTTCCCCTGCTAAGCTGCAAAGGCGACCTGTGCGTGTCGCCTCTGTCTGCTTTGGAATGTTCCACCAGGTGCGGCAGTTTTAGCCCGGGATGTCACCCGTTTGCTGCGGCTACCGGCTAGTGGGATCAATATGACCGGACATTCTGCCATACAACCGGGCATCGTGCAACTTCTTTTCATTGGGACTTGAGGCCGCTTAAAATGATGCCGAGCGACGCGAATTATGGCTTCCGGAGGATGCTTTGGGAAATGGGGAGGGCGCTATTGGGGATGGGTGAATTATTCAAGAGAATCGTTTACCCTCAGCAGGGTGACCGAGCGAGTTGGGAAGGGGTCCGGGCGAATAATGATTCGCCCCTACAGATAAGGGTAGGGGCGAATTATCATTCGCCCTTGGTGCGATCTGCAACGAATCCGCTAGTTCTCGGAACAGCCAGCGCTGAGGCACGCCCCAATCGCATGCCCCGCACTCATCACATTACTACAACAAATCCGCGACATCCAGCAGGGTCACGACCTCACCGTCGCCCAGGATGGCGCCACCGGCCACCCCCTTAAGCTTGGAGAGCGGCCTGCCGAGCGGCTTGATGAAGAGCTCGTGCTGACCGAGCAGCCGGTCCACCACGATGCCGACCCGACGCCCCTTGGCCTCGGTCACGAAGAGTGGCACGATCCCATCGGGAAAACGCCCCAGCGGCAGCCCGAGGATCCGGTTCAGGCTTAAAAGCGGTACCGCCTCGTCATCGAGGTAGAACACCTGGCGCTTGCCGACCTTGGAGAGCTGCTCGCGCCTCAGCTCCACGGTCCGCAGCACAGCGGTCACGGGGACGGCACCCTTGATGGCGCCACACTGCACGACCAGGGTGTGGATGATCGCTATGTTCATCGGGAGCGTCAGGGTAAACCTGGTTCCCCTTCCCGGTTCGCTCTCGATGGCGAGGGTGCCGCCGAGCCTCTGGATTGATGCGTTCACCGCGTCCATGCCAACCCCGCGGCCGGAGACCTCGGTCACTTCCTTTGCCGTGGAGAACCCCGGAATGCAGGAAAGCATCAGCGCCTGGCGCGGCGAGAGCTGCTCGGCCTCTTCCGGGGTGATGACCCCCTTGCGGATGGCAGCAGCGATCATCTGCTTGGGATCCATGCCGCGGCCGTCGTCGCTGACCGTGATGAGGACCCGGTCACGGTCACGGGAGACGGAGAGCTTCACGGCCCCCCTGGCGGGTTTACCGGCGGCGAGCCGCTCGGCGCTCTCCTCCATGCCGTGGTCGACGGCGTTTCTCAGCATGTGGTTCAGCGGGTCGATGAGGCTTTCCAGGATGCCGCGGTCCAAACCGATCTCGCGCCCCTCCAGCTCGAAATGAAGCTCCTTGCCGCTTTTCTTGGCGAGCGCCCGCACCGAGCGCTGAAAGCGGTCGCAGATGGCGTCAAAGGGCATCAGACGGACCTTCATGACCTCGTCGTGCAGCGCGCGCAAAAGCTTCGAGGTTTCCGTCACCGCCTCGTCGAGCGGCGCTGAGCCGAGCTCGCGGCCGATGTTCAGCAGGCGGTGCTTGTTGGTGATCAGCTCGCCGGTCAGGTTTATCAAGTGATCGAGCAGCTCGGTCTTGACCCGCACAGTGCCGCCTTCCGCTTCCTTGCTCCGCTCAGCCTCAGCCGGCAGCGGCGCGATACCTTGATCCTGCAGCGCTGCAGCGGAGAAGCTGCCGGTCTCCCTGCTCTCCGTGTCAGCCGCGTCAGCCGTAGCAGCGCCAGTCGTGCTGCCCGTGCCCGGCGGAACGGGAGTGTAGCCGGAAAGCCTCTGTGGTAGATCCCCCAACGAGCTGCGCTGCTCGCGCCCGGTTTCCACCTCCCCCAGCAACAGGTCGATGAGGTCAGTTCCCTCCAAAAGAAGATCCGCCACCCCCGGCTCGAAGCTCAGCCCTCCGTCACGGACCCGAATCATCAGGTCCTCCATGGCGTGGGCGACTTCCACGAGGTCGCCGTATTCCATGGATGCGGCCATCCCCTTGAGGGAATGGGCACCCCTGAAGAGCGTGTCGATCGCGGCGCGGTCCTCGGGAGACTCCTCGAGGGCGACCACCGTCTCATTGATGGTCTTCAGGTACTCCCGGGCTTCGGAGAGGAACAGGCTTCTGTATTGCGACATGTCCATCTGGTTACCCCTCGCAGGTTTCCTTGATAATCAGGGATGTGTCTTGGTCGGTGCGCCGAAGGCGGGCTTTAACAGTTCTTGTTCCAATGCGTCCAGAAGCGCCTCGACCCGTAGCAGCCGGACGGAGCCCTGCCCGGTTTCCAGAAGCTCCGCCGTCAGGTCGTCCGCGCCCGGCGTCCGGGAGGAAACTGTCGATCCGGCGACCACGGCGCTCACCACGTCCACCCAGAGGGCGAGGCTCGCCAGCCGCGTATCCAGCACCAGCACCTTCCCCTGTGACGGGGGGCGGCGGCTGAACCCCAGGTAAAGCCCGAGGTCGACCAGCGCCGTCAGGGTTCCGTGGAAGTTGATCAACCCGACGAAGTGGGCGGGGGCGCGGGGAATCGGGAAGCTGGTCGGTGGTTCCATGACCTCGGACACTTCCTGCAGGTCGAGGGCGAACCCTTGTCCTGCCAGGGTGAAAAGGAGCAGGCGTTCCTCCATCAGGCCACCTCGTCGCCGACCTGGAACTTCTCCACCGACGCCAAGAGCTCCTCGGCCAGTTTGGCGAGCTCCTGCGTCGCGTAGACCATCTCCTGCATGGCGGCGGACTGCTGCTCGGTCGCGGCGGAGACCTGCTCGGTGGAGGCGGCGTTGTCCTCGGCGACCTTGGCGATCTCGTCCACCATGGCGACCATTTTCTCGGCGCCGGTCGTCTGCATCTGGGAAAGGTCGGCGATGCTGTTTGCCTTCCTTTCGGTCTCGATGACCGTGGCAAGGATCTGCTTGAAGGAGTCCGCTGTCGTGTCGATGTTTTTCTTGCCGGCTCCGATACTGCGGGAGCTGTCCGTAATGGTCTCCTGCAGCCGGCGGCTCTCCACCTTGACAACGTCAATCATATCGGCGATGTCGGAGGCCGACTTGGCGCTTCCGTCAGCGAGCTTTCTGACCTCCTCGGCAACCACGGCAAACCCCTTGCCGTATTCGCCAGCGCGCGCCGCCTCTATCGAGGCGTTCAGGGCCAGCAGGTTAGTCTGGCGCGCCATGTCTACGATGAAGTCGGCGATCTTCCCCACCTGCTGCAGCTTCGCGTTCAGGTCCATGAACTGCATGCTGATCAGTTCGACCGAGTCGAAGAAGCTCTTCATGCGCTCCAGCGAGTCGTTGGCGAGCTCGCCGCCGCGCTGGGCGGTGAAGCTGGTCTCGTGCGCCGCCTTGGCGGTCTCCTTCGCGCGCCGGGCCACCAGATCGACGGATATCGCCATGTCGTGGATCACCTTGGAGCTCTTGGCGACCATCTCCGCCTGGTTCTCGGCACCCCGGGAGATCTGCTCGATCGCCTGGGCCACCTCCTCGGTGGAGGCGTTAATCTCCAGGGCAGAGGAGGAGAGGGTGCGGGAACTTTCGGAAACCCGTTCCGAGGTCCCCCTGATCTGGCGCACCAGCGTTCTCAGGCTCTCCAGCATGGTGTTGATGGAGAGCGCCATGTCGTGCGTCTCGTCGGGGAAGCGCGAGGCGGGAATCTCCAGGTCTCGGGCCAGATCCCCCTGGCTGATCCCCTCGGTCGCTCCGCGCAGCAGCTCAATATTCTTGGTGAATTTCCTGGAGAAGAAGGAGCCCAGAATCAGACCGATGGTCAAGGCCACGACATAGGAGAGGGTATGGGTCAGTTCCGGCGAGTAGTCAAGGAGCTTCACCCAGGCGGGGATGAACGCAACGCAGGCGATGACGGTCAGGAATCCGAGGATGAATTTGTACCCAATCTGGATGTACATGGTGTGGTAGCTCCTTGGTCGCTTGGAATCTTTGGTAAGGCGCTGGAACGTAGGTGAAGGGCGCTCAAATCGGGTGTCGGGTGGTTTTAAATCACCCGGTAGATCCGCTCTATGGGGCAGACGGTGCGAAAGCGCTTCCGGGCCGAAGCGAAGAGCGTTTCCGACTTGCCGAGCACCAGGGTCCCGCCGCTTTTCAGGGTGTCGGCGAAGCCGTTGAGTATCTCTTCCTGCTTGCCCCGCTCGAAGTAGATCAACACGTTGCGGCAGAGGATCAGGTCGCACTCCTCGGAGGCTTGAGGGTCGTTCAGGTCGGCCTGGCCGAAGCTGACCAGCTCGCGGATCTCCCGGCTCAGGCGGAAGCGTTCCAGCTCCGGAGTGAACCAGCGCGCCAGCAGTTCCGGCGCCACCTCGGCCAGCCGGTCGGGGCGGTAGTGGGCGTCCCTGGCGGCCTCCAGGGTCGCCGCGTCCACGTCGGTCGCCCGGATGGAGACCTGGCCGGCGGCAAGAGCTGCGGCGAACCGCTCCCGCAGGATGAGGGCGAGGCTGTAAGGCTCCTCCCCCCCGGCGCAGCCGACGCTCCAGATCCGCACGCGGTGGCGCTCCTCCAGGAGCTGGGGCAGGATCTCCCGGGCGAGTTTCTCGAAGGTTGAAGGGTTCCTGAAAAAGTGTGAAACATGAATGGTGAGCACCCGCAGCAGATGGTCGCGCTCCGCGGGTTCACGGGTCAAAAGCTGGCTGTATGCCTCGGTGGTAGGCGACTGCGTGGCCCGCACCCGGATGTTGATGCGCCGCTTGACGCACTTGTCCTTGTAGCCGCTCAGGCTGAAGCCGCAGTGGGCCTGCAGCAGCTGTCCGATCATCTCGAAGGTCTCGGGGGAGATCTCGGGATCGCTGGGGCGCGGCAGGCAGGTCAGCATGGAGATGCGCCGCTAAGGGGTGAAGCCGTGTGCCGCTTTCCGGGTGCAGTCGGGGACATCTGGGAACCTTTGCTCAGAAAATCAATGAGAGAGCCTATCAGGGTGAAAAATTGATAACAAATTGCGCGTCAAAAGTCAATTCCGCTCCCTCACGCACCAAAAGAAAAGCGCTAGTTAGAAGAAAAGCCCCGCCAGGGTGCCGCAAGGGGTTCACTTAACGTGTTGAAAATGATGACAGGAGGCCTCCCCATTTACGGGGAGGCCTCCTTCTGTTTCTAGGGTTGGAAGTAGATCACCTCGTCCAAATCGATGGGTATCTGGGCAAGACC
>Ga0209123_1002186_pt1 | contig 17208 bp, 15 predicted proteins | sample BarGraIncu00431A_FD_184500 | JGI IMG/M metagenome (GOLD analysis project Ga0209123, IMG submission 184500) | Arctic peat soil microbial communities from Barrow, Alaska, USA - Barrow Graham LP Incubations 004-31A (SPAdes) (version 2) | ecosystem: Environmental > Terrestrial > Soil > Wetlands >... | reverse complement strand
CAATCTCCCGACAACGGCCAACCCCTATAATCTTCAGAACCCATACTAGTCTTAGCTCGACCGTTACACATCCCTATCGACCACATGACAACAGTTGGGCTGCCATACAGCCTTACAAGACATATAACGATCTTCTCGCCGACTATCACCGAACCTTGCGACCCGATAATAATCTTTGTTCGACTGATACCGAGCCTCTCGACCCAGCACCAATCTTCGCTCAACTATTACGAACCCTTTACACTGATTATTATGTCTAGTAAAAATGTTTTAATACATTATATTTTTTGTGAATTATAGATTGTTGGTGCCATGTTTCCAAAGGTGATATTTTGGTTTAATATTAATCGGGGTGAACCGTGTCATTAGTAATGGTGAAAAACTTGGGAATCCTGCCAAATTTTTGTGAATTTAGCAGGAACCCATGCATTTTTTGAAATAATGTGTTATTTAGTAATATGGGAAATGAGTCGGGATAGAGGTATATTTATAAGAATAAATGACGTAATGTAATTTTCTATACTTCCTAGAATATCAGGAGTTATTTCTTACTTTATTAATATCTAATCCCTCTACGTTCTCTTTTAGCAAATTATACGAAATTGACTTCGCACCTAGTTCTTTTTGTAGTATGCTAAGTTTAATTGTCTCTTGCCCTGGTTTCTTTTCATTTAAAACAATAGTTGGAAGAATATAAAACTCCCATTGAGCAAGATCTAGCGGATTTACTATATTTTTGTCCTGATGAGAGTGTACGAAAAAACATATATATCTGCTTGTCGTCTAATATCATCACTATAACTATTTGTATTACCATCGAATGGCATAGTTTCTTTAATATTAAATGATATATCGCTGAATTTATATTGCTGCCAAGCTTGAAGATAGCCAGAGGTTTTGACTTTGACTTTTATAACATTTTCTAATATTAAGTCATACGGTGTCCAACTAGTTCTTACATCGAGTTTATTAGGTTACGAGTTCGCAAAGAGGTGGTAGCGTGAATATACTTGAAAAATATAAAATAAAAGCAAGCAAGCGAGTACTGTTATTCCTGGCAGGAATTTTTTGGAGCTTTGCAGGGGGACGGGTATTGACGCTAGGTTATGAAGATTTGATATTAAACGTCGAAAGTTCATGGAGATATTTGCTGATTTCGGTTGCAATATTTTCTCTATTCTTCATACTCGTTTTCCGAAAGATAGTTAACAAGCATACAACTCGCATTATGTCGAGTAGCTTGTCAGAACACTGCATTTTCTCCTTCTTTGATTTAAGAGGGTATGCGATTATGATTTTTATGATTGCTGGTGGGATAACTCTTAGATATGTACATGTAATAAATCCTATATATTTAGGCACTTTTTATATGGGACTTGGACCCGCTATACTATCAGCGGGAATTATGTTTTTAGCATCAGCTTTAAATTTTAAGAAGATTAAGAATACCTATGCATAGTAAATACAAAGGTATTAGACCGGGCAAATTTCATTATTACCGATTTCTTGTCGCTGGCCAAGGATAAGGCGGTTAATCTGATTTTAACCGATCTAAATACGATAATCCGAAGTGTTTTCCCGTTATTGCAAACCGATGCCCTTCGACGTGGGGACGATATTGAACTTGAGTTGCAAGAAATTATGGAAGTATATGTGGACGAAAAAGAGATGCGCCAGTGTATCTTGAATCTAGTGGCTAACGGAATGGATGCCATGCCAGATGGTGGTAAGTTGATTATCAGTACCATGCAAGCAGAAAATCAGGTTGTAATGACGGTGCGAGATAGGGGTTTAGGAATAGCACCTGAGATTAAAGATAAAATAGGAATTCCGTTTTTTACAACGAAGGAGAATGGTACTGGGTTAGGCTTGCCTGTATGCTTTCAAATCGCCCAGTGACATGAGGCGACCATTGAAGTGGAAACGGGACCGGAAGGAACAGCATTTCGCTTCAGGTTTAATCAGCAGAAACTAGTTAATTAAATAGTAAGGGTCTATTAAATATGATTTTAATTTACATAATATCTATTAGACATTAAGGTGCTATTCTAACGAAAAAAGCATAGGATGCATGGGTTCTACCTAACAAAAAAGTACACGACAACAATTGATTCAATTCTTGGATGACATTATGCTTTTATGGTGCCGCCTCCAATTTATTCGAAGTTCCATATATGCGAGGGTGGCGGAAGCGGCAGACGTACCGGACTTAAAATGCGGAGGGTGGAAACGCCCGTGAGGGTTCAAGTCCCTCCCTTTGCACCAGTTTTACATTAAAAATGTTCTGTACTATGATGGTAAAGGAAAATAAAGCAAGACAAGAGAGCACTACTAATAATATCGTGTGATAATGCTAGTGGTGCTTTTTGCTATTTATGTCGCAGGATGAGGCGATAGTGGTCATTAGTATTGTATAGATATGAATATTTTGTCAATAGATACAAGGAAAATAAAGGGGAAAAGAGGATTCGCGTGTAAATAATCAATGTGGAATATTCTATGAAATTAGGTATTATCACAAAATTCCAAAGGCTGGACTAAAGAACTAAACCTTATTTCCTGGAATGATAAAGGCCCTAAGTATGATCTCAGAGAATGGGACCCAGCACATGTGAAAATGGGCAAAGGTGTCACTTTGAGTGCTGATGAGTTGAAAAAACTTAGAGATTGCGCTAAGAAGTGGCCTTGCAAACTCCGCTTCCAAAGCAGAACACCGCTCAATGTCAAAAATCGGCTCGTATTTTGATTAACGGAGCAATCCGTAGATAACATTCAAATATTGATATAGGTGGATAAATTACATGGATTTATATCTTTCCTCAGAAAAAACGGCACTTATCGTAGTCATGTTGGCTAATTTATTGACCCCGTTTATGAGCAGCGCCATGAATTTGGCCATACCGGCTATTGGAACAGAATTTTCCGCAAGCACGCGGCTCCTCAGTTGGCTAGTAGCCAGCTATTCCCTCACCGCGGCTGGATTCATGCTTCCCTTCGGCAGACTTGCTGATATCGTTGGCAGAAGAAAAGTCTTTGTGACAGGTATGCTCCTATTTTCAATCTTCACGCTATTATCCGGGACAGCCAGATCCATTCAATCGATGATTTTTTTTCGAACTTGTCAGGGCATTGCCAGTTCGATGATTTTTAGTACCGGTACCGCCATAGTAACCTCGGTGTATCCACTCCAAGCACGGGGGAGGGCTCTGGGGCTTACGGCTTCCTGCGCTTATATCGGAATGTCACTTGGACCGGTACTTGGTGGAGGTATGAGTCATCATTTTGGTTGGCGAAGTATTTTTTATTTAACCACCTTAATCGGTATTTTTGCAACTTTGCTTGCCACTTGGGGGCTAAGGGCTGAATGGGCTGACTCCAAGGGAGAAAGGTTTGATCTGATCGGTAGTACCTGCTACATTCTGGCTCTCGCTGCAACGTTGTATGGTCTTTCGTCGGTATTCCAAGAAGAATGGGCCAAGTATATTTTGGGCACTGGCTTGGTACTTATGGTCATCTTCCTTTGCTATGAAACAAAGCAGGATTATCCGATTTTTCAGGTGGGCCTTTTCCGGCGCAATACTATCTTCGCCTTTTCTAATCTCGCTGCGATGATTAGCTACAGCGCCACTTTCGCAATCGGTTTTCTCATTTCATTGGATCTGCAAGTGGTCAGAGGGTACGATTCCCAGGTAGCCGGACTTGTTTTACTGTCTCAACCGCTAATTATGGCCATCCTGTCTCCCTTCACTGGAACTCTTTCCGATCGTATTGAACCCCGATTAATTGCCTCTTGGGGGATGGGAATAACTACACTGGGACTATTTTTTTTGATTTTCATTACTGCTGACACAACCCTATGGACGATAGTGGCCGATTTGGTTCTTCTCGGGATTGGGTCAGCGCTATTCGCTGTGCCCAATAACAACGCTATTATGGGATCAGTGGGAAAAGAACTTTATGGAGTGGCCTCGTCCACGCTTGGGACAATGCGGCTTGTCGGAGGGGCAGTAAGCATGGCTGTTGTGACATCGATACTATCAATCTATATTGGCGATTCAGACTTAGGACGAGACTATGCCCATATGCTTGTCGCCGCTTCTCGGACAGCGTATATTCTACTAACCGTCATTTGCTTCGCTGGAATACTTGCGTCATTGGCTGGAAGGAATCTGAAGAGTCGGCACTGAATATAGCTCATATCATTTCAATTCACATAAATTAATACCAGTAGCGTATTTTTTATGCCCTGCACCAGCATTCATAATTCATAGCCTAGTCAAACACTAATACGCTTACTATATTTTCAGCATAGAATAATATAGTAAGGTGAAGAAAGGTTTTATTCAATCACTGTAGACTTGGCTAGTAAAAGACTCACTCTATATAAAAATGGTTCTCCTGTAAACTCCTGCCCCGTGGGGATCGGTAGAATTCTTACTTCAACACCGACAGGGACGTATTCGATCATTAATAAACAGCCTAACCCTGGTGGTGCATTTGGTGTTATCTATTTCCTTTATAGTTGTACAGATATCATCAAACTGGATATCCTTTGCATAATCAAATTGAGCTTGATAATTTAACCAATGACTGTTCATTATCGGACTTTTTTGTAGCAACTTAGCAACTATTAAGCTTCAGCCTGGCGACAGTGAGTTTGAAAAAATTAAGAACAGTATCACAGAGTTCGGCTTTGTTGATTCCATTATTGTCAATTGTGATTTGACAGTTATCGGTGGTCACCAGCGCATTTCAGTACTCAAAACCTTGGGGAATACAGAGGCCGATTGTGTTGTCATCGAAATTGATAAAACCAGGGAGAAGGCTTTAAATATTGCCCTGAATCAAACCGGGGGCGACTGGAATAAAGAATTGCTGGCAGACCTTATTCAGGACCTTCAATCACTCGACTATGATATTTCCTTAACTGGCCTTGATCAGGTTGAGATTGATAAACTTTTTAGCGAGGTTAACGCCAATGAAATCTAAGAGGATGACTTTGATGTGGACGAAGCCTTGAAAGCACCAGCCATATCTAAGCTGGGTGATGTGTGGTTGCTTGGTAAACACCGGCTGGTTTGCAGTGATAGTAATGATCCTGCGGTCTTTAGCGTTCTGATGGATGGTAAGAAAGCTAACCTGTGCGTCACAGATCCTCCTTACTCGGTTGGCTATTTCGCAAAAGCTGGAAGCATCAAAAATGACAATTTAAATGACGAGGATTTTTACAAATTCTTGTTACATTTTATAAGAATACCTTTGAGGTTATGGAAAAGGATGCATCCATTTATGTGTTTCATTCGGATACATAAGGGTTTAACTTTAGAAATGCTTTTAAAGGGGCAGGCTTTTATCTGTCTGGTGTATGCTTGTGGGCAAAGCAGTCCCTTGTGCTTGGAAGAAGTCCGTATCAGCGGAAACATGAGCCGGTCTCGTATGGATGACGTAAAGATGATAGTAAACACAATTGGTATGCTGATCGTAAGCAATCTACCGTTTGGGAGTTTGATCGCCCTTCGAAGAATGAACTGCATACGACAATGAGGCCAATTGAGTTGATCGCTTATCCGATTCAAAATAGCAGCATGAGTAATTGTATTGTGTTGGACCCCTTTGGCGGTAGCGGTTCAACTCTTATTGATTGTGAGCAGACCAATCGGATTTGCCATACAATTGAACTTGATGAAAAGTATACAGATGTTATTGTGAAGAGATTTTTTTAGAACTTTCCCGAAAGCGTGATAAAAAGAAACGGAGTCGTAATTGACCCCGAGAAGGAGTTTGAAAAAATATGATAAATTCAGGAAATCGGATCGGCAGAGGGGATATTTTTATTGCTTGATGGCATTAAAATAAACTATACGGATATTGAGAAAGAACAGTAGTTATGGTAGTGGTACAAAATCGGCTGGCAATTAGGTGAGTGTGATGGTAAATATTACCATAAATGGTTGCATGCATTGTAAAATTCAATAAGTTGATACTGAAGTACTTTTTGTGAATAATGAAGGAAATTACTTGTAAAAAAGGTGGAGTGAAAATGTCAATATGGTGTATCGTAAGACGCAGTATACTTTGCATGGCCGTTTTGGTCAGCTCTCTAATTACCGTTCCTTTTGCAGAGGCATCAATCAAAGAAGAAACGGTATTTTTACCTACCCGTCCCGGAGTAGTGCAACCTTTTGTGGTTTCGTACGATGACGAAACGCAACCGGGAGCCATCGCTATATTGTTTGCTGGATCTTCGGGGAATATCGGTATTAATCCGAATGGTCAGCCGGTTACCAATGGAAACTTTCTGGTAAGGTCGCGACGAATCTTCGTTCAGAACCACCTGGCGACCGTTGTAATTGATTGCCCATCAGATTATAAAGACGGAATGGACACTGCGTTTCGTATTAGCAAGGATCATGCGGCGGATGTCGGGTTGGTAATCGATGAAATGAATAAAAAATTTCCAGGATTGCCGGTTTATCTTATTGGAACCAGCAGAGGTACTATTTCTGCTGCATATGTGGCGGAAAAATTAGAAGGTAAGGTAAAAGGAGTGGTCCTGACTTCTACAGTGTTCAATGAAATAGACTTTTCTAAGGGGTTTACCATTCCTGTGCTTATAGTACATAATACTGAAGACGGCTGTTCAGCATCACCATACAGTGGAGCAATAAATACATCGAAATCCTACAGGTATCCCTTAGTCAGTGTTAAGGGAGGTTCCTTTGCGACAGGACGGGAAAAATGTGGACCATTTTCGCCGCACGGATTTTTGAATAAAGAAGAACCTACGATTTCTACCATTGCTAATTGGATTTTCGGGAGGCCATATAAAACAGAAATTTAACTTTTAAGCACCTAAAGATGAGTTTATGGAAATTTGGTTATAGTGATGGCATCAAAATAAACTATATTGTAGACAAGTCCTGAGGAGGATATTTTTGAGGAAGTAGAAAATGAATAAACTATATGCAACAGCCACTGCTAATCCTAAAGCAGTGGCCGTACTAATTATTACATTGATCGTGAGCATAGTTTCCCTGTGTGGTATTGGATATTACGCTTGGCAGAAACACGCAGATGTCGCAGAAAAACTGCAACAAGCGATAGTCTTGAACGAGCAACAGGCGTTTGATCGAATTAATGCTAGTGATCCAACCTTGCCACCGCAGGCACTGGAAAAAACAGATAGGACGGTTGTTGTGGCGAATACAAATAAGACCCCTGCATCTAATTATGATGTGGGATTCTTCAAGGTTAACAATTACCGGGCGTGGGAGTGGGGGATTGGATTTGGTAAGCATGGTGGTGATAGGTATATTCCGGTGGAACTGCAACAGAATTTTAGTAAGGATGCTGCGGTGAGTGTCGAGTATCATTATGGGGGTCATGATCCTGGTTGGGAAGTGAAGTATAAACTTAAAACAGATAAGTTATTTGGACTGTTTTAAATCGTCCTTGGCATAAAACCACAACATAATAAAAGTTATCAATAACCATTAACATGTTATCAACAGATCTATCCACATTGTTGTAGAATGAGAACGATTGCAAACAAATTTACACTTGCAATCGTTCTCTTTTTATTGTATGATACTTCCATGAAATTAAAAGTATGAGAGATAATCTGGAAGAAAATAATAATAGTATTTAAGATTTCGTCATGTTGTTGTACATTGGCAGAGATAAATTGTAGAACCCATTCTTAGAGTGGACGTTATTATGTTTAACATATAATGATATAAAAGGAGAATTAATTATGAGTTATTTAGACACGACCCATGAATTATACAAAGAGGCGGCCTTAACTCCGCAAAGCAGTCTTTGTTGTGTTACGAGTCAAGCTCGATTCTTGCCAGAGCTAAACGTGCCAAGCATTATGCATGAAATGAACTATGGATGTGGGACAACGGTTCATTTTGGTGACCTAAATCCTAGAGAAACTATTCTTTACGTAGGTGTAGGTGGCGGATTGGAAGCTCTTCAGTTTGCTTATTTTACTCGGCGGCCTGAATCTATTATCGCTGTTGATCGAGTGCCGGAAATGATGGCTAAAGCCCAAGAAAATTTCAAGCTGGCGGCAGATTTGAATCCTTGGTTCAAACAGGATTTTATTAAATTGCTTCAAGGTGACGCTCTTAGTTTGCCTGTGGAAAATGAAAGCGTTGATGTGGCCGCTCAAAACTGTCTCTTCAATATTTTCAAAGAAAATGACTTAACCAAAGCACTTGCTGAAATGTATCGTGTATTAAAGCCAGGTGGTAGACTTTACATATCGGATCCCATTACTACTAGGCCGATACCCGAACATTTGCGCAAGGATGAGCGGTTACGGGCAATGTGTCTCTCAGGGGCATTAAGCTATCAAGACTATTTGGACAGAATTATTAGTGTAGGCTTTGGTACGATTGAAATACGATCTCGTCGCCCATACCGTATTTTAGACAAAGAACGTTATGGAACATCAGAGGATATTTTATTGGAGTCTATTGAATTGGTTGCCTACAAGAATCCTATGTCGTCAGATGGTGCTTGCGTTTTTGCGGGGCAAATGGTCATTTACTTTGGGGCAGAGGAATTCTTTGATGATGGTCTGGGGCATAGTATTCAACGTGATGTACCGTTACCCATTTGCCAAAAGACGGCTAGAAATTTGCGGGCATTGAATCGAAAAGATCTTTTAGTGACGGAACCGACTTATCATTATGCTGGTGGCGGTTGTTGCTAATGAAAATGGAAATGAAAAAATATATCACTGAGTTTATCGGTACATTTTTCCTATTATTTGTGGGGCAGACGCAATAATTGTTAAACATCTTTCAAATAATGCACTTGGTCATATGGGCATTGCTTTTTCTACAAAATCATCGCGCTGACTTAATCACTTTGCCGTTCAACACGCCACCGACCTATCATTATATTGGGCACAAGTCAGCAAAAAGTGGTTGCTGCTGTTGTGGATAGCGTTATTTGAAAATAGAAAGTAGGAATGAATAATGTATAAGCGTGCATTTTTAGGAGAATTTTTAGGGACTTTTTTGATGGTTTTATTCGGTTGTGGTGCGGTGGCCGTATCGGTACTGTTTAATTCACATCAGGGACTATTTCAGATTGCAGTGATTTGGGGCTTGAGTGTTGGTCTAGCGATCTATGCAACGCGATCATTGTCGTGTGCACATTTTAATCCAGCGGTAACTCTTGCAATGGTTGCGAGTAAAAGAATGAAGGCAAGTAAAATACCAGTGTATATTAGTGGACAATTATTGGGCGCTTTGGTTGCTAGCATTTTACTCTATCTATTTTTTGAACCCTCGATTGCCGCATATGAAACAGCACATCATATTGTAAGAGGAACTGCTAAATCTATGAGCACAGCCAAAATGTTCGGGGAGTATTATCAATTACCAGGAAGTACAGCGGTTGTTTCCATGCAACTTGCGATGTTCGCTGAAGGATTTGGCACCTTCCTATTGGTTTTAATGATTTTCTTTTTGACAGAGGGCTGTAATGTTGGTCGTCCGGATAATAATTTAGCACCAATATTTATTGGTTTGACAGTAACCTCCTTGATTTGCTTGATTGCACCATTAACACAAGCTGGCTTTAATCCAGCACGTGACCTTGCCCCTCGGTTAGTTGCTTGGATGTCGGGCTGGGGGATTTATGCCTTCCCTGATCAGAGTGGTGGATTCTTCTTTGTATACGTGCTTGCGCCAATATTAGGTGGATTGGTTGCTGCAATAATATTTAGCAATGTAGTGGAACCATTGATGAAAAAAGAACAAAAATCCTGTGATTGTTGCTAAAAAATTTACATAGACAAAATGAAAAGGGATTGTGTGAATAGAATAAAAATCGGGATTAATGTGGGTTTTGCGTCATGTGATTGGCGAGACCTTGCATTTGCCAACTAAGAGCCCTTTTAGGCAGCTTTCCTAAAAATGTGCCTTGTTTAAAAATACAGGCACATTTCAGGGGTACTAAGATGTATAACCGCATGAAGAAAGACCGTTAAAACACATTTATGTGCTTCAACGGTCTTTACTTCTAATTATATTTTTTGAAGACAGACTTTTTCAGTGGCCTCAACCTGTACCTCTGTCCCGTTCTGATGGGGGAGAGTTGTTGTTGGGTTGCTGGATGGTACGGAGCTGGAGTGTGTAATTTAGATATTGAGTTGGGTGAGGTGCGGAAGTACCTTGACTGGTTTTTTTTTGCTTTGACAATGAGGGATTTGTTGAAATATAGGTTGAAAACTGAAAAAAGTATCTATTTTTGTAAGTATAATATTTATTCGACAAAAAAATATCTATTCAGACAAAGGGGATTCACCGTTTTTACCGAATAAAGACAAATATAAAGTGAATATTTAGAAAAAACGGTATAAAGGGGGACGCAAAACGTTGGGTTTGAAGAGGAAACCCTGTGGTACCAAGTTATCACGAATGTATATTATAATGGCAATTATAGGGTGAATTTCTTATTATTACAAATGGAATATTTGTAATAATATATGGATAAAAAGGAGCTGCTACTGTATGAAATTGTCTATAGGAAAGAAAATTGGATCTGGATTTGCTATTATGGTTCTTCTCATCGTATTTTTAGGTATCACTTGTTTTATTTCATTGCAAGATGCCAAAGTGAAAATTACGGAAATCAAAGAGGTTAGTCAACGTAGCGACTTGGCGACTATATCGGCCTTAGCCGCTCGAAATCATGTCGCTGCTGTACGTGCAATATACGCCTATGGTGACGAAAAGTATTATCAGCAAGCTATAATGGAATTAGACAATATGCTGACAGCTCAAACACAGCTATTAGCATTAACTCCAGCTGATAAAAAAGCAGATGTTCAGAAACTTCTTGAGTCAACAACCATAATCAAAACTATCACCTTAAATGAAACATTGCCCACAGTCAGGGCTATCGTCCGTGAAACAGCAGCAGGCAATGCCAGTGCTACACAAGATTATCGAGATATTTTGAATAAGATAAACGCCAGACAAATCCCTAATAATATGGAAATAACCAAATCGATGGATGCTATTAAGGCATATAATGATGAGCAGGTACAGAAAAGTACTGAAGTTGCCGTTGGGCAAACTAATAAGGTAATTATGACTGCGACAGGTATTAGCCTCATGGCAGCAATTCTTGGTATTATTCTCGGCATCATTATTACTAGAAAGATTCGTGATCCACTGATTATAATGGTTACAGAAACCAACAAATTTGCAGCTGGCGACTGGCAGAAGGCGATTCACGTCAATTCCCGGGACGAAATCGGTGAATTAGCCGCTGCGCTCAATACTATGCGTAATAATACCATAAAATTAATACTTGAGATCAATGGATCAGCCGAGCAATTGGCAGCATCTTCAGAGGAATTGACTGCTAGCGCTGAACAATCAGCTCAGGCGTCAAGTCAAGTAGCGGGATCAATCAGCGAAGTGGCAACTGGTGCGGAACAGCAAATCCACGTTATTCATGAAACAACGAGCGTCGTTGAGCAAATGTCGACAGGTATCCAACAAGTGGCTACCAATACCAATCTCGTAGCTGGAAAATCAGCCCAAGCTGCTGAAACGGCAAAAACAGGTGGCAAGTCTGTAGAAAAGGCTGTTAGTCAAATGAAAAACATTGAACAGACCGTCAATAATTCTGCGCAAGTAGTTACAAAACTTGGTGAAAGATCTAAAGAAATTGGGGAGATTGTAGACACTATTTCAGGAATTGCTGGGCAGACAAATCTGCTGGCGCTCAACGCCGCCATTGAAGCTGCGCGTGCAGGAGAACAAGGACGCGGCTTTGCCGTAGTAGCTGAAGAAGTTCGTAAACTTGCGGAACAATCACAAGATGCGGCAAAGAAGATAGCTACGCTCATCAGTGAAATTCAAGGAGATACAGATAAGGCTGTTGTTGCTATGAGTGAAGGTACTCGAGAGGTTAAAATTGGTACAGAGGTTGTGACCACTGCAGGCCAAGCCTTTGGAGAAATAACGATTCTGGTAACTGAAGTATCTAATCAAGTGAAGGAAATTTCCAATGCAGTCCAGCAGATGGCAAGTGGCAGTCAACGAATTGTATCTTCTGTGAAACAAATTGATGGGCTCAGCAAGAAGACGGCTGGGGAAGCGCAGACTGTATCAGCCGCGACAGAGGAACAATCGGCTTCGATGGAAGAAATTTCCTCATCTAGCCAGAGTCTTGCTAAGATGGCCCAGGACCTCCAGGAAGCTGTCAGTAAGTTTCGGGTTTAGTAATGGATGGGTGATATATCATGGCATCCGAACAAGTGGTTGTTTTTCAGTTGGCAACGGAGGAATATGCAATTCCTATATCTTAGGTCAAAGAAATTATTAACTAAGGGCCACAAAAGGGGACAGGTTGTTTGTCGTGCGTCACGAAAGCGTGAGGATGATTCATCATTCTCGCGCTATGCTTATCTAAAGATGGAGGAAGGCCCTCCGAAGTCGCTATACAAGTGGAGGCTTCAAACCACCGTAAGTTGCTGTGGTCAAAAGCCATGGTGGTGAGCGTTACGGCAAAAGGCGAAACTAGATTTCGTCAGGTATGTGTCAATGGAGACGAACAAAATTGAACCGCTGTAGAAGTATCGAAACCTGCAAATGTTGTCAAAACTGGGAACTGACAGGTAGCCCAGAATGAGTCTAGAAGAAACGTGTTTACTGTCTAGATGGCGACCGGTATAGAGGCGGCGTCTTGTAGAAAATAAAGGACGCAGGCCATTAATTACTTCAGACAACTTTTGTTTCGTTTAATGTCTGCTTTTGCCACATATACACTAGATATACCAAGTAACTGATAAAAAAAGAAAAACTAATACAGGATGTTACAAAGTAGACCGCTGTATAACTTTGACCGTCGGCAATATAGCCTAGAATAATTGAGCCACCGCCGATACCGATATCTATAGCATTATAAAATGTTGCGCTGGCAGTTGCTTGTTTTTCTTGTGGCGCCAACTGTATTATCCAGGTTTGCAGAGCTGGGAATAAAGCACCAAGACCAATTCCATAGAAGATAGCAGCAACGACAAAAGAAGTATATCCTGTAAAAAGGCAGAGCATGGAAAGAAGCAGTGAGAAAGAAGCTGGCACAATGATCCAGGGAGCTCCAAATCGGTCATAAATTCTGCCGGAAAAGGTTCGCATTAGGAAGATACAAGACGCACTTACCAAGAAGAAGAGACCAGGATTCGTAAAATATCGTTCCTGGGTCAATAAAGTTATGAAGCTCATAACACCACCTACACAAGCGCCGAGGAGGAGGCTAAAAATGCAGGGAAGAAGAGCCTGGCGTATGGAGAATTGAGTAGATTGGTCAGTATCAATTTGGATGGATGGATTTTCTGCAAAACTAATCAAATATACGATGATAAGCGATAGAACTTGTAAAAAAGTGCCGCCAATAAATAAGCCCACATCTAAGAAGGTTGTGTAAAGCCATAACCCTACTAATGGTGATAAAACCATTGAAAAGGTAGAACCAAGACTAAAATAGCCCATGCCTTCACCGCGACGGCTTGTCGGAATAAGCCCTACTGCCAAAGTTGCACACAAGGTACTAGCGATCCCAAAGCCCATACCATGAGCTAATCGCACGAGAAGGGTGGTAGATGTCTGTGATGTAAAATAATAACCGGCCATTGAAAGAACGCAGATCAATAGACCGATTTGAAGGAAACGGCGATGTCCCCAACGCATGATGCCTTTTGTAGTGAAGAAGCGTACACCGACAGCTGAAAAGGTAAAGCCACCGATAATCAGACCAATTTGTGTCGAGGTTGCACCGTATGCTGCGATAAATAACGGTAAGGTTGGCATTAGTAGATGAAATCCACCAAATAGCAGAGCATTTGATAAAGAGATCAGAATAAAATTACGCGACCATATAGTCGTCTTTGTTGTAGATAATGAATTCATGTTGAGGGCTCCTTCAATTGAGATGGTATCATATCATTCTATACAATACGATGGATATTGTAAATATCTTATTGATTCTTTCCGAAGGCAAATCTAGATTTATTCTTTTAGCGAATTTTGGTTGTGGCTTTCAGAAGTTATATTATTTGTCAATCCAGCCACTCATCAAAAATATTCGTTCCATTGAAATATTCATTCAGAATTGTCAATGACGATAAATAAAATGAGTCGGGGTCAGCAGACTGAGTGAAAAGTAGCTAAATTCAGGTTTAATTATAATTTTTTTTATTTGTGTCTTAGGGTACGTTATGTTGTGGTTAATCAAAAAAAATATAAGTTATCAGGCAGCTAAGTGGACTGGTTCCTGACGTGTATTCCAATGCTCAAAACGCTCCAATTACTCGGAAGTCTCACAATGTTGCCCCTTATCGTCGGATTGACGTTGATTAATTGTGTGACATGGTATTTTGTGTTTGTGATATACGAAAAGAGAGAACAAGGAAAAAACGGGGGTGATACCAATTAGCTACAGTTTCGTAGAAGTTTAGCTTATCATTTCCAATTAAGACATTAATAATTGAATTTAATGGCTTAATTTACAATAATTAGATATAATGTAGATTATATCGTGCCCTCTCTGCCAAGACAAAGATTTGGACAGTAAACCTGTCGCTGTGTCCCTTCCATTCATTTTGTAATAGCTCTGCAACAGTATTAATGATGCAATTATAAGAAAGGTGGTAGACTTATGAAAGATATTATTGTGATTATCACGGATTGGTGCCCCCATTGTAAAAGAGCAATCAATTGGATTGATGAAGTAAAGCAAGAGAATCCGAAATATAAAGACATTAAAGTAGAAATCATTGATGAAGAGAAGACGCCTGCAATTGCAAAGCAATACGATTACTATTATGTTCCAACTTACTATGTAGGAAACCGTAAAATTTTTGAAGGTGGCACTACTAAAGACATTGTACGTAAAGTATTTGAAGAAGCTAGTAAAACAGATATTTAACGTTAACCATTACTTCAGAGAAAGGCAATGTAGTTCTAATTAAAGAAGAAGTTTGGAACTCAATGGAGGAAACATGATTTTTATCAGAACTTTATATCAATAATAATGGTTTGATATTATCGCGGTCTTTTCATATGATTTACACAGTACATGTGACATCCACGCAGTCGGAGTATGAAGTGAACCCTTCAAGGCGTTGCCCTATCATTTGATTCATCGATATGTCAATTCTCTTGGCATTACTGCCAATGCCTAAGCTTTTCACTTAGGAATGTGTCGCATGTTAAAACGAAATTAAACAAATATACGGAATTAGGGGGATATTTGCGAAAAAGTACAGTGAAATATGGTGAAACGCCCCCTGTTCGAATTAAGTTGAATTTACATGAAAGCGTATTATTCACCTTCACCGATAGACAATCGGAGGTTCTGGTGTCAAATTTTTGCAAAATCAAAGATGCAAATAAACGAATATACAAAATAGGGGAGAATTTGCGTATTTACATGGAAGAATGTATAAAGAGATACCCCTTGTAAATTGGCATTTTGGAGATGGAATTTACAGCGATGTAGTAGTTAGTTACGTGGAATCTGGGGTATACATAGTAAATTTAATGGGAGGGAAGAGATCATGAAAACGGTAATAATTTTATTGGCGATTATAGTATTGTGGAATCCCACTGCCTTCGCCGCTATGCGCGCTAATGTGGTGGAATACAAGCAAGGAGACACAGTTTTGGAAGGTTATCTGGCGTATGACGATTCCTTTGGTGGCCAACGAGCCGGCGTATTGGTCTTTCATGATTGGTTAGGTGTGGGGTCGTATGTTCGGGCGCGCACCCAGCAACTGGCTAGCATGGGGTATGTGGCGTTTGCTCCAGATATTTATGGTAAAGGAATTCGACCGAATAATGCTAAAGAAGCGGCTGCTTTGGCCGGGCAATATAAAAATGATCGGACGTTGCTCAGGCTGCGAGCCAATGCCGGTCTAGATATTTTGCGCAGTCAGTCTCAGGTAGATCCGTTGCGGCTGGCAGCGATCGGCTATTGCTTCGGCGGTACAGCCGCATTAGAATTGGCTAGGAGCAGTGCTAATATCGCGGCGGTGATAAGTTTCCACGGAGGTCTAGATACGCCAACACCGGAAGATGCAAAGAATATCCGAGGCAAGGTACTTGTCCTTCATGGCGCGGATGACCCATTTGTGCCGTTTGACCAGGTAAGAGCCTTCGAAGATGAGATGCGTCAGGCCAAGGTTGACTGGCAGTTGGTGGCATACGGTGGTGCAGTACATGCCTTCACCATTCCGGACGCAGGAAGTGATAAAACTAAGGGTGCTGCTTATGACAGAAAAGCGGATAAACGCTCCTTTGAAGCAATGAAGGTTTTTCTTAATGAAGTATTTGGCGAACGATAAACTTGACTTCAAAAGGTTCGTGGGTTTAGAGGCAAATCAGATATGTGCTTTATGTTCGCTCATACTTTGAAGTGACCCCAAAAGTTTAGACAATATACTTAAGCAACTAATGTGGATTGGATTCTGTATTGCACAGGACTCAGTCCTTTTAGTTTTGCCTTGATTCTATGATTGTTGTAATTATATTGGCTTTGCCTCCATTCCATTGGGCTTATCATATAATGAAAACCTGGAATAGATAAATCGATATATTGTAGCTAATGGTTTTCGTGGTATTGGCGAGTTGGCCCAGGTACGGGGCAGGTAACTCAATTGGAACCATTGTTATCGAGATGGCAGTTCTCTTGGCATTACTGCCAATTCCTAAGCTTTTCACTTAGGAACGTGTCGCAATTTAGGTTCGCTCAGACTTTGGTTTGGGCGCTTTCTTGTTAGAAAGAGCATGTTCCAGAAAATAAACAAATGCCAGCACTCCACCAACTACGTTATATCAATCAAAAAAGCTCATAACCAAAGTGAATTGGCCACAAGCTTCGTTACTTATAGATTGAGCACGTAAAGAGCCCGCAATAATCTTCACTACAGCCAATACCGATCGCTACGTACCTATACGTAAACTTTCGCCTACCCACAAGCATTACACAACCGACACTGACCTTTCGCTCGACTAGCACAGATACCTACCGAACTGGTCGCAATCTCTCGACAACGGCCAACCCCTATGTCTTCAGAACCCATACTAGTCTTAGCTCGACCGTTACACATCCCTATCGACCACATGACAACAGTTGGGCTGCCATACAGCCTTACAAGACATATAACGATCTTCT
>Ga0209123_1002184_pt1 | contig 17227 bp, 7 predicted proteins | sample BarGraIncu00431A_FD_184500 | JGI IMG/M metagenome (GOLD analysis project Ga0209123, IMG submission 184500) | Arctic peat soil microbial communities from Barrow, Alaska, USA - Barrow Graham LP Incubations 004-31A (SPAdes) (version 2) | ecosystem: Environmental > Terrestrial > Soil > Wetlands >... | reverse complement strand
GAGAAAACGAACAATGCAGTAGTTGCAGTGGCTAATTTAGCCGTAGGCACCAGAATCAATGTATCTTTTACTACACATATTCTTCCTGTTGCATTAGAAAGTGTATAAGCTGTTTGTCCATTAATCGTTGTTGTACTTTTAACCATTACAAACGGAGTTCCAGATCCCTGTCCACCAAATGATAATAACTTACCACTTATACCATTTATCGTTTTATCCGCACCTATCATTAGTTCTGCAGCACCATTACCCGTTTTAATCACATTATACGGATTTGTAAGGTTGGCTGTAATTCCTTTCAGAAATGTTGTTTTGGCTGCTGTCAAATCAGTTACAGCTTTCGCAACTATTACATCCCATGCCAACCATTCTGCAGAGGTTTTATCATTATTTGGAGGTGTTGATTGATAAATGGCAAGACCTGAATCAAATGCCGTTTGTAAAGCTGCTACAAAAGCAGGTTCGGCAAAAGCGTAGTTGTTCAGCATTTTTTGAGCATAATACAATACAGAGTTCAATGAAATCTGATTGTCTGAACGGACATCGTTTCCATCACCGGCATTTACAGTAGTTGACTGTCTGATAGCCTTTACAGATGGAAATGTTTTAATCCATTTAACAAGATAATAAGGAGCCTCTTCCGCAGTCTTCACAACGTTTTGGGTTCCAGTAAGATTTCCAGCCTCATCATAGGTGTTAACCTTTTTATACTTGCTGGACAAGAAGCTTTCCATTGTTGCATTAAATGTAGAAATCTGTAGGTCTCGATTAATGTGGAATCGTGCAGAGTCACGTTTAAACACTGGTGTAAAATCCACATAGACAATTTCACTACAAACCTGATCGTCTGTATGGTAATAACCCAAAATTGTTGACTGAGTTTGACTGCTTGCTGAAGAGGTTACTTTGGTTACACTATCCCCTATAGCTAATCTACTATTATAACCCCAGGTATATTTACGCTGTTTAATCCATTTCGGGCCATCAGCAGTCCACGTATACAAACTATCTTTATAACCCCATGAGGTAGCAAAAGTATTCGAAAAATAACATGGACTCCCTGAAGACCAACCCCCATAACCTAATCCGTTAGCAAGAGTTGTTTTCTTGATTTTTGATATTTTGTCGGCAGCATAATAGTAAGCCGTATCGTAGTAATAAGTATAGTTTGTTATTGGAGTCCCTGCATCTGAACGACAGTTGCTGTATATAGCGGTTCCACCATAAACAGGAAAAGTAGTACCTGCCACTGTAGTACTATCACCATTATATAACCACTCTATGTAAAACTTTGTCATCTGACCATTATAAGCAACAATTGAGTCAGGAATACCAAGTTTAATGGCAACAATAGGATATTTTCTGGTTATTGTTAATGGAGAAGTCTTAGTAAACTTTGTATTCCAGTCAGTACGGAACTTAAATACCGGAGTTGCTGTTGTATCCATGGCATTCATGTAATATTTAGCATAACCATCAGTAGTATAAGCCAGCTTTGCCGTATAACCATATTTGGCTGAGGCCATAACATTTCCGATACCACCCACTTTCAGGATGTTTTCAGATTGTAAGCGAGTAGCTGTCCAGTTATAATAACCGTCCACACCATGAATGGCATCTTGTGCGAATGCCGATACTGCAAACAGCATTAGAAATGCCCAAGTAAAGAGTTTTTGTTTTTTCATACGTATTAATTATTGATTAGTTAATGATTTTTATAATATCTAATATCTTGGCTCTAATATCTTGGCTCTGTATATTAAACGCAAGCTCTGATATATTTACGCATTATTTTGCGACCGGTATATAAATGGCTCTCAGCTGTTCGTTGGCTAATGTTCAATTTCTGCGAAATTTCGGTTATTGATTTTTCTTCGTACCGGCAAAGCATGTACACATTTTGGCGTTGTGGTGAAAAAGTAGAAAGCATACTACGCTCCAACGATAGAATTTCCTTTTCATGCAATTTGCTTTCTATGTCATTTACAAATGTAGGCATGAATTCGAACATATTCGCGGAAATTTCCTGCTTTTTATACTGACGGCGCAAATAATCAATCACAATATTGCGTGCAATTGTAAACAGGAATGACTTTACAGTTTCCGGACGAAGCATTTGCTTATAATCCATCAGGCGAACAAAAACATCTTGAGCTAGATCTTCTGCATCACATCTGTTATTAATCTTAGAAGCAATATAATTTGTAATATAAGGAGAAAACTCGTTGAACGAACGAGTGACAAGGTCATTGCAAGACGTGGCAATGCTTTCCGGTGAGGTTGTTGTGATTTCCATAATATTTACTTTTTCAAATAATATTTGACATTACAAATATATAGTGATAAAAAAGTACAGCATTAGGAATAGATCATCAATTCATCTCATATCATTATCTCAGACAAACGCTTACTCAAAATACTAAATATCAACAATTTAAGCCACATCAATCGATAGTATCAAATAATTATACAGGACTTAAAACAACAAAGAAATGAGATTTCCAGTACAATTAGCAGTATAAGATTTCAAATTAAACTAATTTCGAGCATATACTTATATGTCTACAGTTGGGATTATTAGTGCCTTTAAGGCTTTTAAATTTCCATGGCTATTTGTCAAAAAAAAATGCCTGACTCTCATTGCTGAGTACAGGCATTCTTTCTCCCCTTGAAACAAATCGTTATCCGGAATTACATCAAATCAACTATCTGGATATACAATATTCGATTTAAGCCTGATTGGATTTAAACGGATCACTTTTGAAATAATCAGGAACTTTCAGACAACTCTCATCAGGTCCTTCTATTGGATTAGACTCCAAAGCCAACGAAATCTCGTTATCTAATCTGATCAATTCAATTTCCGGTACTATATATTTTTTCTTTCCCTGTTCCATGTGTATTTCAGTATTAGATTTTGTTAATCAAAAGTTTAGATGTAGTCTGCTTATTATTTCCACGAATGGTTACAAAATAAGTACCGCATGGATAAGAAACTCCCGAAGTGGTGATAGTGCTATTGATCTGCAATTGTTGCATCAACTGTCCTACAGCATTGTAAATATAAGCTACCCCATTATAGGACTGAACATTACGTTCAATTACAATTTGATTATTTTCATTACCATAAACCCGAACCAATTGATTCTTGACTAAATCTGTTTCTGTGGTAACTGATGGTGCTTTAAACAACAAACTAAAACGACTTGTATTATCGGTAGTTATGTCCGAAGTAAAGGTATAGTCCTGATCCAAAACAAGTTCTGTCAGCGGATTTACCTGGATATTATCCTTCAGATATACTTTTGTGTCCGTGCCGATATTACTCAACTGAGTAGCTTTAATGGTAAATGTATTTGACTGTCCGGTGGTGAAGCCAAGCGGAATTTCCATATTATCACTAATCGAATTCATTCCATTAATCACCAGTTTCTGACCATTAACCTGAGTATAAATCTCAGGAATGGCAGCTATATTGTTTGACATCTTAGGCGAATCGTAGTTATCGTAGGCATTAGCAGCATCAGCATCGAAATAAACCAACGCCTCATCGGTAGCTGTTCCATTGCTTACTTGCAAACGTACCCGTTGACGGTCAGCATTTACAACTCCCGGTGCTTTCAATGGATTCGACGACTGATGTGATTTTACCAACCTTCCATTCAACGTTAATGTTCCTGCTTGCAAAGCCCGTACCCAAAATGCCTGCATTGGAGGTATGATATTGGTTGTTCCAAGTGGTGATGCCTCACCTGTATTGGCATTATACGTTTTAAATGACCACAAACCACTGTTATTCACTGCTCCGGCATTTGTTCTATACCAGATAGTTGGATCAATAAATGTTGATAAACTATCTACAAAAGTTTTATTCCAGGTTAAGTGAGCCGGATATGGATTACCTATCAGATTAAAGCCTGTTTTGGTAGCACCCGAACGACTCAACGTAATATCGACATTTCCGGTATTTAATGTACCGCCCGACTGCGTTGTGAATGTAAGTGTACTTGCGCTTGAGCCAGGCAAAGCAATATATCCAACCCCTTTTATTAACTGGTTACCCACAACAACCGGAGAAGAAGTCCAGTTGGCAGCACCTTCGTTATATCGGTAGTAAGTATATCCACTTGTAGCCAGCGCGTTACTTACCGGCGACGAAACATACCAGTTACGGGCATCAGGTAGATACTGCTGAACGGAAACTATTCCGCCAGTTCCACCAATAGTAGCCGGTGTAATAATAGTTGCTGTTCCATCGCTTGCCGAAAGTAAATTCAGGGTACCGCTATTTGACAATGTAGTGTTTACTGTCAATTGTTTGGCGGCATTTACATTCAGAACTCCTCCAGACCCAATATTTAAACTAGTTGCTATTGTATTAGTATTCAATGAAGCACCTGCAGTATTATTTATAGTTAAACAATTTACGGAATTGCTCGCTAAATTGGAAACAGTCTGAGCCGAAGTTCCACTGTATGCAACTGTTCCTGTAGTTGAAGTGACAATTGCTCCTGATCCGCTGGTTGCTCCTTTCAAGGTCAATGTATTAGCTCCTGTTGTAATATCACCAGAACTCAATGTAAGGTCATTATTTACAGTAACGTTATTATTAGCAGTTAATGAACCTGTAGATTTATTGACATTCAAATAATTAAATGTTTCACCACCTGTATTACTAATAGTCTGCGCTCCTGTACCATTAAAAATAACTGCGCGGGAATTTGGAGAAAAAGTTGAACCGGAAGCTGCTCTCAACCAGTTTCCACCTACGTTCAAATCACCACCAACAGCATTTCCTAATGATAGGTTACCATTTAAAGTTAGATTTCCAGCTACAGTCAAACTTCCACTTTTGTTACTACTTCCACCATAATCCATATACAACGACGAACCTGCATCCACCGTTAAATTACCTGAAATTGATAAATTTGTTGAAAAAGCATCAGCACCCGAATTACCTGTATTTGGATAATTTAATGTTGTATTATTGCTTAATTGTACATTTGCAGGGTTATTCCATTCAAATGCACGACCAAAAGTGCCATTCATGTTATATTTTAAAGTTGAACTGCTACCCAAAGTTGGCGCGTTATTAAAATATCCTCCGGAGTTAATTTGGGCAGTTCCGTTTAATGTAAGGTTATTTGCATTGGTTACGCTTGCAGCAGTTTGGAAAACACCAGTAATTGTTCTGGCAACATTCATAGTTAAACCACCTGCACCCAAAACAGTCACATTTACAGGGCCATTAGAGGTAGGCCAGAAAGCATCGGAATTCACACCATACGAACCACTGGTATTATTAAATATCAATGTACCGGCAGCTCCATACACAAAACCATTTCCTGTTGCCCAGCCACCTTGATCAATCTGGAAAGAACCGTTTATATTAGCTGTACCACTGTTGGTGAAAGTATATCCGCCATTCTTGAAAATTGAACCGGAATTGACAGTTAATGTTCCTCCTACAGATATTGCTGCTCCTAAACTTACTCCGGCAGTATTATTAACCGTAATGTTACCTGCTGTAGTATTACTTGCCAGATTACTGATGGTTTGTGCTGAAGTACCTGCATAAGCCAGTGTTCCGCTTGATGTTACACTACTGCTTCCAGTAGTTGTTCCTTTAATAGTCAATGTGTTTCCACTACCAACCGTAAGTGCATTATTTAGCGTCAAATTATTGGCTGTTGCATTGGCATTAAGTGTTACATCTGCTGTATTATTTATATTCACATCTCCCGAACCTGTAATAAAATCCTGAATAGTACCAGTTCCTGTTGTTGATGCTACGACAGATGCAGTACCACCATTCAGATTAACTGTAGAGCCTGACTCGGCATTTATACCTGCTGTCTGACCTGAAATGTAGGTATAAACCGCAGCGGTTGGGCCTAAAGTTAGTACACCTCCATTTTTTACATTTACTATTACAGCATTTGTTGATGTTTGCTGATTAGAATAAAGGTTAAACTGACCTGCACTAATATTTAATATACCATAAATATTGTAGGTCATTGAACCACCGGTATTATTTAAGCCCGGTGTAGAAGTCGTATAATGATGAAATGTAGTGTTCGATTGAGTTAATGTAACTGTCTTTCCTGCATTTATATTCAAAACTTTGGTAGCTGTACCGTTATTTGCTTGCTGAAGTGATAATCCATAAGTAGTTGCATTTGTATTATTGATATTCATATTGATATCAATCGTATTTGTCTGGTTTAATGCATTTCCACCATAAGTATGTAAACGTGCAATATTCACAGTTCCTGTTCCGGTAAATGTAGCAGTGGATGTTCCACCACTACCAACATAATGATCTAAATAGATACGAATAGATTCACCCGAAGCTCCAACACTGGCACCTCCCAAGGTTCCATTAATTGTTATTGTCGGATTTGAACCCTGAAGATACCAGGTTGCAACACTACCACCGGCAGTTGTAGCACCTTTAAGTGTTCCAGCAATTGTGACATCTCCCTTTGTAGTAAGTAATTGATTTGAAGTAGGTAAAGTCCATACTGCACCACTGTTAACTGTCAGGTTTCCACCAACAATAATCTGTCCAGCATTTGAAAATGCAGTTCCATTTATTGTCACATCACCTACTGTAGTTAAACTACTTGTACCCAAAAATGTACCCGTTCCATTAACCGTCAAAGTTTTTGCATTCGAAGCAACATCTACTGTTACATTCATTCCACTCGGAATAACAACATCAGAAGTATTATCAGGTGCAGATGAAGCAGCAACAATACCCATTGCATCAGTTGTCCATGTTGAAGCACTACTGTAATTAGCCGAATATGCTGCTGTATAAGCTCCAGCTGTATTTGTACCCGAAGATGTAAACCCTGAACTACCGGTGGCTAAAATCTTGGATACATTGGCAGAGAAACTTACATTAGATGTCGTTGAAAAAGTGGCAGTGCTAAGACCTGCTGTTTGTTCAGACCAGCTAGAACCATTGTATACTCCAATTACTGGGTTTGATGTATTCGGATAAACTGATGGTGTCAAAGACACTGCAGCTGTTCCACTTACAGAAGATGCAACAGTCCAACTTCTACTATTTGCAGTAGGACTTGCAATAGATGGGCTTGCACTTACTGTATATACACCTGCACTTGAACCATCCGGTGTAATCGTAATATTATCATATGAAGTATTAGATGTTCCTACCCAAAGAGGAGTTGAAGTTGATGCGGCAATATTTTGCTTTACAATTCCAGTACCAGTAGTTGTAAACCATTGAGTGGGAGCACCACCTCCAATAATAGTTGCAGTGGTGGGGGCTGTTCCTGCATTTCCTCCATGCAATTTATAAAAACCAGTTACCACACCACCTGCAACTTTTGCAATAATACACGGAAAATATTGAGAGTTGTTATAAGAGCCATTAACGGTAACAAAACCATTTTGAACATAACCGACTCCACCAGCTGTTAAAGTAATTGTTCTGATTACATAAGTGGTGGCATTAGTCACAGAGACTGTCGGAGCAGTAGCCCCTGTTCCCGAAGGAAGCGTAATAGTAGGAGCACTGGTATAACCTGTACCTCCATCGGCAATATCATAACCGATAATTGTACCGGCAGAGTTACAAATTAGTTTAATAATTGCGCCTGAACCTGCACCACCCGTTACAGTTACTGTAGCACCATCAGTGTAACCTGTTCCACCTAAGCCTCCATTAACTGCATAAATACAGGTTGCTGCAGTAGCAATAGTTGCAGTTGCAGCTGTTGTTGGGACTGAAGTATTTGTAGAAACACCTGTAAGCGCAGAAGAGCCCGTATTAAAGAACGTCATTGCAGTACTTGACCCATCAACAACACCTCCACTTGCAACATTAACATTAATACTTTGTCCACTTTGAGGTCTGTACATTCTTACGGTAGAACCTAAGAGTAAACTACCGGTACTACCAACATTAATTGTGAAATTCTGAGTTGTAGAAGAGCCACTTGTAGTGGTTACGAGATTAAACTGTCCCGCACTACAATCTAATATACCGTTGACATTTATTGTTACATTGCCACCTTGTACAGAATTCCAAGGGATTAAACTCAGGGATTGATAACCACCAAAGGAAGTACTTGGATAATATAACTTTACAGTTTTATTTGCATTAATCGTAAGTGTCTTTGTATAAGAGCCAAATGCTGTTGGAGTCAAATTAAATGCTGCTTGTCCGGTTACAGTATTGTTACTTCTTAACTCAATATTATTATCAATTACAAATGTTTGATTTGCTCCTGTTCCCGGAGATGCACTTGCTGCCTGTATACGGGCAATACCAATGGTTCCACCACCGGTAATAGTTGTAGTCCCAGTTGCATTCAAATAAAAACGTATACTTTCACCAGTAGCTCCAGCGGATGAAGTACCTAAAGTTCCGGTAACTGTTATAGTAGGAGAGGTTCCTTGAGAAATCCATGTTTGAACAGTTCCCCCTGCAGTAGAAGTGCCTTTTACTGTTCCTGAAATATTTACATTCCCACTTGTAGTTAATTGCCCATTAATGTATAATGTTCCTGCAACAGTAAGCAAACCTGCATTATCCATAACTAATGCATAAGCTGTACCAGCACCAGCAGCCGTTGAACTCAAAGATAGCTGTCCTCCCAATTGTACCGTTAGATTGTTACAAGCAGCTGCTGCACCAAGAGTTACAGTTACTCCACTTGGAATTGTTACATCATCACCAGTAACTGGAGATCCACTACCCAATCCCCAAGTAGCAGGAGTTGCCCAAGCTCCATTTGTTGTTGCAATGTAAGTCGTGGCATTCACATTCGTGCTAATCACGAACAAGGCCAAAATAGCCGCAAGAAAAGTAAAAAATTTTGTTTTCATAAATATCAAATTAATCGGGTTTACATATTGAGTCCATTGAAAACTAAAGAAGGATTTATGATTCAATGAATTAGACTTATTATGAACTTCTTTACGAATTAGAAATCCAATGCACTTAGCCATTGAATATATTTAACTTCATTTGATATTTGCTCTCTATTGCTTTGCACAAAAAAAGCCGACTTCTCAGTCGGCTTCCTATTCTATTGTTTTAATTGTCAGGAATTTATTTCATCTCCCTTATCAAGGATATTACGTCCAATGCTTTTTATATATTCGTTCGGAGTAATTCCGGTAAGTTTTTTAAACGATCGGAAAAACGATGCGCGGGAACTAAATCCGCATTTTTCAGCCAAAGCCGATAAGGTATAGCGGGAACTATCTATTTCTGACACCAATCGTTGGAACTCTTTTACACGATATTCATTAATAAAATCGTAGTAGTTCTTAGTCAAGTACTGATTAAATATAAATGACAACGTATGTGAGGAACAGTTTAAAGCCTGAGCCATATCTACTATCTTTATATCTGGATTAGTAAATGACTTTTCAGTTTCAATATATTTATAAAGTTTCTCACAGATTGCTTTACATTCAGCTTCTGTTATTTTAGAGTTCTTGTATTTCTCGTCGTGTTTATTGACTGCTTCTTTATCTTTATTTTGCGATGTCAGTGTGGAAACCTTTTCTTTGAGCTTACGAGAAAGCATCATCAACTTACTGGTAAACAAGTAAATTATTGAGAGAGTGATAACTAATATAATCCAGAATCCGTATGAAAAGAACGAGTTTATTTTTATTTCAAGCCGAGCTGTTGAAGCCTCATTACCTTCGGTACGAACCCTAAAGACATAATTCCCTGAAGGTACGTTATTAAATTGAACTTCACTTTGTCCACTTGGTAACACCTGCCATTCTTTATTATAACCATCCAGTTTATACTCGTAAAAAATGGTTGCCGGATTTGTATATTGAAGACTTACAAACTTAAATTTAAAATTATTTTCATTGTAGCTAAGCTTTATTTTATCATTATATCTAATGTTCGATGCGTCTATTTCTTTCAGTTCGCCACCATTCACCTGAAAATCAGTAATAACTACCGGGAATGATGGTTTCTTCAAATCTTTCAACATTTTGGAATCAATTGATATCAACCCTTTAGCATTTCCAAACCAGAGTTTACCATTTTTATCCATAAATGCTGCATCGGTACTGAAGACATTATCAGGAATTCCATCTGAAAAACCAAAACTATGATAAGCATCCTTACCCTCTTTCATCGAAATTAATCCATTGTCGCTGCCAAACCAATAATTATGGTTTTTATCTTCTAGAATTGATAAGAATACTCGTTCTTTAAACCTTCCTGTTAGTTTCAACGACGAGAAATTACGCATATTCATGTCTGACACAAAGATATTTCCTTTGTCGGCACAGAAGTACAGTTTATGATTTGAATCCTCGTGAATGACTTTTATAATTTCCTTATTAAAGAACCCACCTGGAAATACATTTGACTTTATGCTTTTACTTTGAGGGTCGTAAATACACATTCCATTCTCTGTAGCAATCCAACCTTTCTGTGAGCTGTCAAAGAAAATATAAAACACATTACCACTATATAGTTGGGAGTTTGAATTTGTAAAGGAAAGCAGTTCATTTGTTTCTTTTTTATATCTATATAAACCTCCTGAAGTAGCAACCCACAAATATCCCTTTTTATCTTCCTGAAAATGGAAACAATGACCTTTTGTGAGTGTAAAGTCTGATCCGAATGGTCTTATGGTCTTCGTCTGTGGATTGAGAACAGATACACCCCCACCGTACGTACCAATATAATATTCTCCATTATAATAGCATAGCGACAAAATCAAATTCGAGCGTAACTTATCCTTTTTAAACAACTTTACTACCCGCGTATGCTCATTCACAAAATACAAACCTTCTCGGGTTCCTATCAATTTTTCATTATCACGAACCAAAAAGGTTCTGACAGGTAAACCATAAGAGTCAAAATAAGGTAGAAAACTATAGGTATCGAAAAGCGGCTTCTGATAAAGACTATAATCAAGTCCGGCTTGATAAAAACCAACCCAAATAATACCATCCCGATCAACTAAAAGCGAATAAATGGAATTAGAGCGAATACCGTTTTTTTGTCCGGGTTCGTAGCGAAATGAACGAATAACCCGTTGCTCAGAATGTGAAATAAAATGCACTCCATTTCCGTCCGTTCCAACGTAAACCGTATTCTTACCATCGCTGGAAATATAAGTTATAATATCCGAACCAACATCAACCGATTTAGAGAATGTCTTCATATCGGTATCAAAACATACAATTCCAGTCTTGGAAGTTCCCATATAAAGGGTGTGTCCAATGCGTGTTATGCTCGATAAAAATGACTGCTCAACTTGTAGATTATTTTGATAAAGATTTATCTTTTTGGTTCTCTTATCGTACGAACAAACACCCTGTTTTGTGGACATCCATATCAGGTTATTATCATCAAAAGTAATTCCGGTAATGCAATTGCTAGGTGACAATAGGTTGTTATCCATCGGAATAAACCGAACGTTCTCATTTAAATCCATCACAAAAAGCCCTTTTTCCGTTCCAATGTAGAGTCTGTGATCTTTGCTGTTCCATTTCAATGCAGTTACGCCACAATCAATGGTTTTAGGTAAAACCTGTTCCAGCTCACCATTGGTTTTGTTGAGTTTCCACAAACCTATAGCATTAGCCAGATACAGTCTACCTGATAAAGTTTCAGTAATAAAGCGAACATATTTTTTATTTACATCGCCCGTATTAAAACGGTAATGGCGAAATTCCACACCATCAAACCTATCCAGACTGTTGTAGGTTCCAATCCACATAAATCCGACAGAATCCTTGTAAAGCGAGGTAACAACAAAGTTGGAGAGACCATTGTCCATCGTTAATGGACGAAATGTATAAGATTGTGCTTTTGAGAAGGTAGTGAAAGCACATATTATACACAGAAGAAAGTATCTGGAGAAAAATTTTGTCATTAAATTTATATCAGATTTTCGTCGTTCAGTCGTTGAAATGGTTAATGACGCAAATATAGCAATTTAAGCTAAACATTTGCACAGCCTACTCAAAAAAATATCAAGTTATGCTTTATATAAAGATACATACAATCTAACTTTCTTATTTTACCGTTTTATATTCTGCCACAGGCAACAGATAGCTTTTCCCCTGAATTTTCAATTTCACTGGAGAATTTGAAGTATAATACCAAATACCATCTTTTTTCTCCACTGTTACATTAGCAGCTTGAATGGTTTTTATCTTCACATCTTTGTTGCTCAACAAAGTACCATTGCCCATAAATAGCACGCAGTTACCATTTGCTTCTGTTCCAATAACTGAATAAGTGGCCAATGCACTCATTTGCTGAAACTGCACTTTTCCGGTTTCAGTGGTACCTGAAAAAATATAGTCAGTTCTGCCCGATTTGGAAATAACTTTTATTCCCACAAAGTCCTTAGCCTTATTTTCAGAGCTAAAAAATGACACACTGCTGATATTCGAGCCTTCATTTTTTTCGCTGGGTTCGTATACCGCCACAAATGGATGCGACCATGCCTCACCTGATTGACGCGCCACAAAAGTCAGCGTTGGCTGCTCTTTTACTTTGTATGGTATTTTTGGATCACGACTCAGGCCTTCACACATGGGTGCAAATGCCGAGAAAATTTCCCGATTTTTATCACCTTTCATCCACATATTCATGCTGATATCATTTCCACCGGGAACTTTCATAGTGAAAGTAGTCTTCACATCCTGTGTAGTCACGACACTTTTCTTATTGTATAAATAAGAATAGGCATATAGATGTGCTCCGGCAAAAGCCAGTTCTTCGGTTGGTTTCAGGTTTAGCGAATCACCCGAGGTGTTGATAACTTGCATTTCCTGACCAAGATTGTGGTAAAAATAGTCGTGCATTTGATCTTTTCCATCCACTTTTTTGGAACGAAAAATATCTACATAATAACCAGTTTTGGTTCCTGTAGTAACAATGCTCATTGTACGGGTCTGATCGGCACACGATTCCGGCTCACGAAAATAAACATCTGAATAGCTTATATTGGAATAAATGCCGGTCTTTGACTCGGGTTGTGGATAGCAACTTCTCAGCTCAAAAGCATGATTGCTTTTCATAATAGGATAACTCGAAATTCCATCTACACAGACGGTATTATGAGCTGGAAATTGTCCGTAATATTCGGCATAATCCAACGCAAAATAACCTCCCCCAATTCCCATATCCGGTCCGAGTGTATAACCTTTCCCAAAAAGTTCCATAGATATACCATTGGCATGCATGTGATTCCCTTCTGAAGCATTCTGAGAAATCATCAAACTGTTCTTCGGATTCATACCATTGCGTTGTACAAACCAACTGACATTGGATGCCCAGAAGGTTGGACTAACAAAATCTTCAATTTTTCCGGCAGGAATTGTCGGATCGAGCTTCAACGGTTTATTTTCAAAAAAGGAAGCCACTTCTGCTTTTACTGTTTTGGGTTTTTCATCGTTTCCATATTGTGGTTCAAACATCTTCAGTAGTTTGGTAAATAATACTTCCTGATCGCGTTTTCCATATCGTTGCGCATTGGCAACCATTCGTTCATATAAATCAGTACGGACATGCCCTGGATGGGTATCGCCAAAACCGACCGTATTCATACTTGGAAAAAGATATTGTGGTACAGCACTAACCGCTTTTGCAACAATTGGAAATTGAGGTAAAATATCGTAATTAAAATTACCATCAAACCAAGAACTAAAGTTTGCAAAATCACCAACCACATTCATGCTATAACCCGGACACTCTGCCCAAATCCCAGTTTTTTTATCAAATCCGTAGTCCATTAATTTCGGCAACGACCATTGACGAATACTCGACTTATTCAACACGTAATCAATATAATACTGACGACCTTTCCCGTCTTGGCAGGTTGAATTATCATTCAAAATCAAAGCAATAGACAGGATAAAATTCGACTTAAACAAATCCCAGTTATTATGCGGCACGCCATTTTGAATCAGGTTATCCGCCCATTTTTTGAAGGTTGCTCCATAAATTTCCATGTTGGCGGCTTTCGTTTTCACCAAATCATCATGTAAAAAATCGTACAGCGGAACCAGTTCGGTAATGATGTCTTCGTGAATCACTTCGAACGAAGAAAAGCTAACCAATGTTTGTTGATGGCCATTATTCAAATCAATGGGTACATTTCGGTAGTACATTCCCGCCATATAGGTATCAAAAACACCACGTGCAAGCGCAGCATATTTTTCGTCGCCTGTGACCCAGTAAATAAAAGCTGCATCGCGTGCAATACCCATTATTTCACGGTTGATGGATTGAATAATGGTACCAGTCTTCGAAGGTTCAGCCCACTCGAAGGGTTGTCCAGCTTTGGTCACATTGGGCAACCACAAACCACGTTCATCATCCATGAAAGGCATTATATCTTCCAACTTAGGACGACCGTAAATAGTAGTTCCGGCTCGCGCCCCGGTAAATCGAACCGTTGGCACAGGAGCTTTAGTACCACCGGCATATGCAAACACATCGCCACGAATATACACATCAGTCGAATGGGTATTCCAGTACATTTGTAACCTGGAAAGTAGCCAGTTGGGATCTTTGGCGGTCAGATGGATATACTTATCTGTCCGTTCTTTTATTTTATCGAAAGTTTGCTTTGCCCAGTCTTCAGTACGAATCATTTTCAGCACAGATTCTTTGGTATTTTTGGGCGTTATGGTACGCGGAAATCCTTGCGGAAGACTTGTCGGAAATTGGATAGTCGGGGTTTCCGCATGAAGTAATAATACCGGAAACAAAAAACTCAAAAACAATTGTTTTTTCATGTGCTAATTATGTGTCGTATTTAATTGTGTTCTTCTTATAATACGAGAGAAACAAAATAAACACTTAATTTTGAAATAACAATCGAAGAAGGAAAGTAAATCAATTCTCATTATATCTCTTTAATAAATGTGATAAATAATCCTCTATTTATTTTGTAATATAGGAAATAGTATATAACTTTGAAACTGAAATAATTGCAAGACAAAGCGATGTCAGGTGCAGACAAAATGAAGGTCAATAATTCGTGACTAAATCGTAACAAAAAAGTAGCAAAAAACACAACGTATTGATATGTAGAGATAAAATGGATTTAGGTTCGTAACCCGTCCGTACCGCAGGTAAAAGCAATTCCGGGCATTACACACTCTATTGCTACGGCAATGGTTAAATATTATCCGCTTGCATTATCTTACACTTCTGGCGATTATAAAGACAGCTATAACCTCGCTTATAATATAATCGTATCAGTGGTTAGCGGACTTTCAAACTGGATTAATTTCAAAATACCGTGGATCAATCACGGGGATACTACATGTATATTTCGCACCGTGTGAGTTCTGACAGTATGGTAAACATGTCCAGTGTGACAATGGCACATTGCCCTACAGTCAAATTAATCACAAAATGTATTACAAACCAAATGATATAGAACAGGTATTGTGTGAATTATTGGCAAAATAGAAGTTTTCCATTAAAATCAACGAATATGAATAACGAAATATTGACGAGAGACAGCCAGTGGATTAAGAGTTTTTTTAATTCATCAAAACGGATGCTCGATGACATTGACCGATCCCATATGTGTTATTTCAATTCTTGAAGCATCGAAACAAATTCTAGTCAGTGATTTAATAAAAGTTCGTTAAACAATAAATTATATTAAGAATTACCTTTTATTCAAACAATCCCCAATTTCTTAATCTTAGTCATTGTGTTAAGATGAACCCCTGCAAGTTTCCCTGCCTCTGTCATCGACATTCCACGTTTCAAATATTCAAGTGCTTTTTTGTTTTTAGGTTTAGATAAAAATAGATGTACGTCTTCTTTTGAACCTTTCACTCTACCTTTATAAACCCCTCTTGCTTTTGCAAGTTTTACTCCTTCAAGTTGTCTCTCACGAATTTGACTTCTTTCCATTTCACTTATCGTTGCAAGAATTGAAATAATGAGTTTAGAAATAGGATTTTCCTTTCCATTTTCATTTATTGTAACCAATCCTTGATTTATAAAATAAACAGGTATCAATTTTTGATTTAGATATGCTAAAGTTTTGAGGATATCAAGCATATTTCTTCCGAACCTATCTATAGTGATTGCACTAATTTTACCAACTATCCCTTTTTCAATGTATGTCAAGATTTCTTTTCCACCAGGACGTTCGAAAAATGGAATTGCACCGGAACATCGGTCTTCGACCACTAAATCAAAATCTTTTTCATTCAATCTTTGTCTATCCATTCGTTGATCCAAAGTGGAAACACGAGTGTATAAAATATTCAGTTTTCTCATATTTTTAGGTTTATCCATCTTTAATTCTATTATTGTGAGTAATTCTTATGTTATTAAATATTTCAACCCCAATTACGGAGTTCAATAGTCTCACATTTTGGATTCTAGTTTTTCTTGTAATATTTGCTCTCAATAAATTAAACCTTAACCAAATGACTGCGCAAATCGGAGATCGCATTTTCATTAACAATAAAGAATATACTCTTGCTTGTGAACCTATATCCAGCTACTTATACGACAATAAAGTTGAAAAGCTATTTACTGCTGTAAATACAGCATGTTACAGAGGATACTGTGCAACGTGGAAACTATTCGAAGGTAAAATTTATTTGATAGATATTGAATCTCCTGATCAATTAAAAAGAATGAAAGGGAATGTTTCAGACGAACCTGTTTCAGCTATGCAGAAGCTCTTTCCCGGACATACTGAGGTATTTGCCGACTGGGTCAATGGAACGCTCAAAATTCAATCTGGTGAGCTATTAGAACATATTCATATAGGATATGAGTCAGTTTATGAAACAAACATATACCTAAAATTTGAAAATGGGATTTTGATAGAAGAAAAAACAGTCAAGAATACTCCCAAAGAATGAAGATACACTATGTTCACTATCACTACTAATCACTAAACGCAAGTTTCAATCCCCGATAATTTAAATGATTGTCGGGGATTTTTTGTCAGAAAACACCTGAAAATAAGACTTTTCCAAAAGATATGGGGAAAATATGGGGAAAATCGATGATATTAAAAGAAAAAAAAACATTATAAATTATTGATTTATATTGATTTATATTGATTTATATTGATTTAAATATATGTGACCCGATGGGACATAGAAGATCTTAGTATAAAACTCTATACTTTCAAAGTAAGTATTTCTAAGTCAGAATCAATTTTCAAAACCAATAACAGAAACATTTTATAAATGCTTTTTG
>Ga0209123_1002183_pt1 | contig 17234 bp, 14 predicted proteins | sample BarGraIncu00431A_FD_184500 | JGI IMG/M metagenome (GOLD analysis project Ga0209123, IMG submission 184500) | Arctic peat soil microbial communities from Barrow, Alaska, USA - Barrow Graham LP Incubations 004-31A (SPAdes) (version 2) | ecosystem: Environmental > Terrestrial > Soil > Wetlands >... | reverse complement strand
ATCTTAATAAGATAAGCGGGTGATTAAATGTTAATAAAACAAATGGACTTGGTTCTGAGCCCATATATGGGCATATACGATCTGATCGTACCAAAAGATAATTTATTAAGACAGATGAATGCATTGGTTGATTTTACGTTTATCTATGACGAGTTAGCCAATGTATATTGTCATAATAATGGGCGAGGTGCGATAGATCCTGTACGGATGTTCAAATATTTACTGTTAAAAAGCATCTTTGACATCTCGGATGTTGATGTAGTTGAACGATCAAAATACGATATGTCGTTTAAGTATTTTTTGGATATGGCCCCAGAAGAAGGCGTTATGGATCCAAGCTCACTCACCAAGTTCAGAAAGCTGCGACTAAAAGATTCAAACTTTCTTGATCTATTAATCAATAAAACAGTGGCGATTGCTTTGGATCAAGGCGTCATAAAAAGCAAATCCATCATTGTAGATTCTACCCATACAAAGGCGAGGTACAACCAAATGACGCCTCGTGAAAATCTGTTAGAGCATTCAAAGAGGCTACGTAAAGCTGTCTATGCCATAGATGAAACGATGAAAGAGCAATTTCCTACAAAGGTTAATAATGGGTTACTGGAAGATGAGCTGGAATATTGCCAAAAGTTAATATCGGTCATAGAAAATAAACAGACCATTTCTGTCTATCCGGCTGTGATAGAAAAATTAAATATGCTAAAAGAGCTAGTTGATGATGACCTTGAGCAGTTGGTTTTATTGTCAAAAGATGCAGATGCTAAAGTTGGTCATAAGACCGCAGATACTTCATTCTTCGGATATAAAACACATATGGCAATGACCGAAGAACGGATCATAACCGCTGCTGTGGTTACATCTGGAGAAAAACACGATGGCAAGCAGCTCCAAGAGTTAGTGGCAAAAAGTAAACAATCAGGGATTGAAGTCCGGAATATTATTGGAGATGCAGCGTATTCAGAAAAAGACAATATTGCCTATGCAAAAGAAAACAATATTAGTTTGGTCTCTAAACTGAACAAAGTTATAACACACCAGGCAACAAGCCGCACAAACCATAATGTGTTTGAATTCAATAAAGATGCAGGGATGTATGTCTGTCAAGCTGGACACATGAGCTACACAAAAACAAGCAACAGAGCAAAAAAACATAAGAAAGATGGCAAGGGAACCGTTGAGTCCTACTTTTTGACGTAGAGAAATGTAAAAGTTGCTCATTTAAGATAGGATGCTACAAAGAAGGTGCAAAGACAAAGACTTATTCTGTGACTATAAAGCATCACATGCATGAGGAGCAAGCTGTATTTCAAGAAAGTGGGTATTTCAAAGAAAAAGCCAAAGAGCGCTACAAAATAGAGGCTAAAAATAGTGAACTTAAACATAGACATGGGTATGATATTGCATCAGCCTCAGGTCTGTTTGGTATGCGATTACAAGGGGCTACCACAATATTTGCGGTTAATCTGAAAAGGATTATAACCTTAATGACAGAAAAATAGAAAATACTATCTTAATGTTGTTAATAGAATTTAAAAAAGGACCGGAAGTTGAGCAGTTCCCGCAGAATTGTCTCAACTTCCGGTCCTTTTTATTGCCGAGATTCCAAACTAGATCTTTTTCAGTGGCCTCGGGTTTTTCCCTTCTCCTTCACGCTAGCTTCAGCGCCTTATTATAGCAGTCGATCGCTGTATCAAATTGATCAACTTGATCATAAACATTTCCGAGCAATGCCCATCCCGCTGAATGGTTTGGATCTATTTTCATCAGCAAGTTTAGTAAAATAATACCTTCCTGCCAATTCCCTTTACGTGTAATGCAAACGCATAAGTTATACATAATGAGTGGATTATCCGGTGTCAACGCTAAAGCTTCACGATAATACTCCGCTGCTTTTCTAGTGCGACCCTGATGAACTAAGGTAAAGGCGTAGTTATTGAGTAGTATCGGATCCTTTGGATAAATTTCTTTTGCTCGTTCCAATAAAATTAGAGCATCTTGAGAACGTCCCAGGTTCTGATAGACTGCTGCAAGGTTACTTAATGAATCATAATGATCTGGCTCATATTTTAGAGTGAGTTTATAATACTTAATTCCTTTTTTGACCTGATTATTTTGAATATAACAGTACGCTAACCTGGCCGCCAAATCGGGGGTCCCTCCATATCGAAGCGCATTTTCAAAACTATCACAGGCATCCGGCAGCTGTTTTAACAGTAAATGCATCTCAGCCTTCATTTCCCAATATAAGGAATTGTGTGGTTGAAGTTGGCAACATCCCTGAAAACACATTAACGCTTCCAGATATTGTTCATGAAAAGCGTAGATAATCCCGAGACGATAATTTGTTATTGTATGTTTGGGTGCCGCTCGCAATGAATTATCCAGTGCTTTACTCGCTTCACGCCAATCTCCAAGTTCTAGAAAACAATCAGCTAGTAAGTTCCAGTAATGCGAATTCTGCGGCTTTCCATGAATTGCTTGTTCTATTTTCTTTTTGGCCTGTGGAATAAGCGCTTGACCGACATAACACCGTGCAAGAAGATAATTGATCTCCGGTGATTCTTCGTTGTTCTTGCTTTCCTGACATTCCAAATAATCTCTAGCTTCTTGAAAAGCTTGGGCTTCGATCAGACATCGCACCACTTTCAAACCTGACTTAGGCGTTTCCCTATTTAATAAATCAACCCAATTTAGGATCGCTTCATCGGTCCTTCCAAGGCGATAATGCCATTTGGCTACAAGAGAATTCCACAAATATGAACTTTTACCAGATGAGCCATTTTGTTTAACATTCGAGGCCAACGGCAGCGTCATAATCTTCGCCCCTTTTTACTTATTTTACCATATATATATGTTTTCTCCTTCCTCCACCTAAACCCCTTCTCTTTATACCAAGAATAAAACGTCAAATGCCTTATAATTACGCGATAATTCGAAAGTTTCCACCGCCATATCCTCTCCACTCGTCAGCTTTTGTGTAATACCATTTCTTGTTCTTTATAATAGAAGGCAATACCGCTTGGATAATTTAGAAATGTTTTTTAAAGCTGGTCAGAGATACCGAGCAAAAAATCATGATGATGTAGTTGAACGAAAGAAAATATACTATATAGCCAACAGGGATGTCATTGCCATCAAGAATGGTCAATACCATCAAGCGAATAGGGATTCAATTCTTTTGATGATGAGGCAATATTACCAGAGAAATAAAGATTCTTTAAATAAGAAAAGCAGACAATATTACGTTATCAACAGGATGGCCATTCTCGAACAGAAAAGAATTTACAACTTTGAAAACAGAGTAATCATCAATGAAAAAAACAAAATTTACTATCATAGTAATATTGAAGTTTGTGTTGAGCGCCATAGGAAGTATTACAAAGAGAATAAAGAAGTTTTGCGTGAAAAGAATAAGCAATGGCGTACAAATCATCCAGAAGAACAGCGTGTAAATAATCAAAGGCGTAGGGCGAGAATACTCAAGCTGCCACATACACTAACTGTCGTCGAGTGGCTATGGATCAAACAACAATTCGATAATAAGTGTTGCTTTTGTGGTAAAGGAGGACCAATGACACATGAACACTTCGTAGCAGCAACCAAAGATGGCGAATACACCAGGGACAACATTATCCCTTCTTGTCCAAGCTGCAACAATAGCAAGTATAACCACAATCCACTTATATGGTATCGTAGGCAATCCTTCTACACCAAGGCTAGAGAAGATAAAATACTAAAGCATCTTGGCTATAAGGATCACAAGCAACAACTCAGGATCTTCTAACATCAATATGGTGACTCAGCACTCTTGCAAGAGCGTTCTTTTCTTATGCCAGAGATGATCTCCAGCACGGATGAGTTTGTTTTAGGCACACTGGGCATTTATCATGCTGGATTAAACCACTGTTCACACGGCTCCTAGCAATGTAGCCCTTCACTACATTGACTCCAAATTCCGCTCCACAAAGGGTACCATACGCGAGAAAGCTACATTCTGAGCCCTCTCATACATTTCATACGGCTCTAAGCCAATACTTCGAAGCAAAAAATCTTCCATTCGTCAGGGGGACAATGCACTACGTCCTTTTATCATCACTTCCAATTGCACGTGAACTACACTTACCTAATTCAAAACGCCCTGTCAAAGCATCGACAAGCACATATAAACCGTTCTTAATGCAACATAGCTACTATTCTATGTCCTGTTTTATAATAGGCAGAGTTTAAGTCTACTTATTGTTATGTTAGCCTATACTGATTCTATTTGCTAAATCAAAAAAGAAGTCAGAAAAAGTTAGCATTTATTAGATGTAGAAAATAATGTAATCATCGTCTAATAGCCGCTTATCCTGAATTGTGAATTCAAGATAAGCGGCTATTGGATGATTAAACGATCTTCAATTGCACTCGGGATACCGTAATACCGTATTTACCTGACGGCGTATAAACTAAACATGCTGCCAGTACTTGTCTATCTCTACCAAAAACGATCTTCAATCTTTGCTATTCCCCTGAGGCCATCGATTATGGTCACATAAGTAGGGTAATCATTGATATCCTTAATTTTGCGAACTATTTGAGTTTCTTTAAATCCGTGCAATGCAAAAAAGATGGTATTGTAGCACAAGCCCCTCATTAGCAATGAGGCTTGGGCTACAATACCATCTCTTGGTACTTATCTAGAACAGCATCCAGCTTTTGACTCGCTGCGACCACTTCAGGATCCGTATAAGACTTACCCTTTGTTATCGCGATCATGTCTGAACGCAGCTTTTCAATTTGCCGTATTAGTTCCTCCAATTTATACACACATATTCCTCCCATATGTTTTAGGATTAGTATGCCCGAGCAATATCAAAACCTCAACGCATGTTGACGTGATTACTTTCCTAGTTACCGATTTGCGTTTTTGATTTCATCATACTTGAAAGAGTAATGTAACATAATCCATAACCTAAAACAGTGAAGCAAATGGCCGTTACTAAAAAATCTAGACTTTCCATATAGACTCCCCCCTCCCTCTCGTAAATCGCCCTTTTTAGCTTAAGAACATTAGAAGTCGTACTGATATATAATTTTGTATTCCTATCACTAACACTATCGAAAACCATTAACTTTGTCACCCGTAATTCCATTAAATTTTTCCCCGTAATTTACCACAAATTTCGACATTCTCCTTGATTTACAGTTCACTGATATGCAGGCAATTAAGCCTTACATCTCCAGTTGTAGTGTGTAGCTCGGCTAATTCTATATAGAGAAGTAATTTCACTTATTGATTAAAATCCGTCTTATACGCCTTGAAGATTTAATATATAGTTCTATTGTATATTTGTTTTTTGGACATAAAAATACTCCCCTTTCAGTAACAGATTTTTATTTATTTAATCTGTTTACCTTAAGTGGAGCATAGCAGTAACTATCCTATAGGTATATTTAAGATTTACGCGTTTAGTTTGTTTGTTTAGTGTGAATTAGAGTGCGTTTTTAACTTTGAAACTCTAACGGAACCCGTTATAAGTTGTTTTAATAGAATATTCATTTCGTCAAAATTTCAAAGGTAACATTTAACACAACATTCTAATTAATGCTCTTACGTAAAACGACTGTTTGCAATGCTTTATCATAACGATAGCTTTGAATTTTGTCATTAACAATTAACCGTATAGTTTCTTCTATTACAGGTAGTGGGGCCGAAAACCATTCTCTTGGAAAGCGTTGTTTTCCTGTACGGTCGTTTATTTGGGTAGCTACATTTACTTCACTGAAAAACCGATGGATATTTGATTCTAGATTTTTCACGTTCATGTTAAAGCACCTAACAGTGATAACCACTTGAACATCACTCATCAAATAAGTCGGCTCATTACATGCATTTTTTATTCTATTTGTAACATCGCCGGAAGAATATCCGATCTTATAGAGATTGTCTATTGAAGAAACCTGTGCATCAGTGCATAAACTGCGAAGAACATAAATATATCCATTCTGTACATCATTCTCATCAACAGTGGCGATGAGAATACTTGCATCCAAGACATCACTTACGGAAAACCCATCAATCTGCATTGCCTTATCAAGAGAACGCAAAAGCATTTCCGATTCTGTGCCATTGTCAAAAATGCACCGTGTACGACCGTCCTTTCTTAATCTACTGCCGCTTTCAAATTCTTGTTCTGTAATTTCTGATTTGTCTTTCTCCAAATAAAGTAATACTCCTCCAAGAATAAAAAATCTACCAGCTACAATATCTTTGGAACTAAATTCAATCAGCTTTCTGCGCCTATCTTTAATATCCTGATGAATCTCGTTAAAAAGGTTCTCATATTCAGAGAAATTTTTGCATATCGTCCTTCTGGAAATATGATCAGGTCTCAATCTTTCAGACTTTTTGACATTACTAAGTTTAAAAATGGAATTATCTATTTCTTCATCATTAAAGATATTTAAAGGATCATCATCCAAAATATCTTCAATTGAAACAGATTTAGTGTTTTGCCCTTGCAACAATTTATAAAAATCATATGGCAACAAAACACGAACTTTATCCGGTGAAACTCTAATTGCATTAAGTCGTGCCTTTAAGGTAAAGTCACCAATATCACCAGTTCCAGATGGCTCTCTTCCATATTCCTCAAAAAAATCCGATATTTCTGCAAACCCTTCTATTAATCTTTGTTCTTCAGTTGTGAGGTTGTGTGTGGACTTATCCTCAACTGTCAACAAACCAAGTGGGTCATTATTTAATATGTCTAATAATTTCTCGCTTACCCCTTTACTCATAGCTTTGCTCTCTCTTTAACTGTTTAAGATAAACTAGCGCTTCTGCAAGTCTTTTTTCAGTCGGATCCAAGGCATCAAGAGACGGCATTCTTCTTGTCGCTTTAACAAAATCATTAATTTTGGGCCATAGGAATAAAGCCTCATCATCAGTCATGTTAACCTTAAATGCAGCTATACAATCTTGAATCGACTTAAGCACACGCGGCGTGATTGATTTTGACAGCACCTCAAACGCTTGTTGGAACGGATTTATAGAATCTATCAGATCCATATTCAGTTCTTCGACATTAATGAACTTGTCGCTTAATTTAATAAACTGACGTGAACCTTCTGACTTCCTTTCACCATGACGCACTACCATATCCGTTACAACCTGATCTCGAACTTGATTTACTTCTTCTTCACTTAAATCCGGATATTTTTGTAATATTATCTTAGGAATCATAATTTTATTGATTACTTCCGGATCAACAACACCTGCTAAAGATTTTGAAATATCTGGATCTTGTAAGATTGCAGCTTTTAAGTCTGTTAAATCGTTATCAACTATATTTTGAACCCTCTTATTACTCGGTTCTCTAAAACCATCAATACGAAGTGTATTATCTCCCGTACCAACATCCGACTTAGATTTAAATGAGAAATTGGGGGCTAACACCTGTTCCATTAATAAGGATGCAGTTATCGCTTTTAGCATGTTGTTAACAGCATTTACTATCTCTCCACGATCCGCATCTGGCTCAGCAATAAGATTTGTAAACTGAGCATGTAATTTATTTTCGCTATCTCTTGTGCATCTACCCACAATTTGAATGATTTCAGTAAGAGAACCTCTGTATCCTACTGTTAGTGCATGTTCGCAATAAGGCCAATCAAATCCTTCTTTCGCCATTCCTAGCGCAATGATCAAATCCACATCATTTTCACATGATATTTTACGTAGATACTCAATTACCAGTTCACGCTCAGAAGGATTATCATTTACAAGATCTGCAACTTTAATAATTTTTCCATCAGGTCTCTTAACTGAAATTATTCCGTTTTCTTGGTCTACTTTTATAACCTCTCCAATGCTATCAAGTATATAGTCTACTTCTATATATTTATCTTTTGTAGACTCTCCAGAATTGACATTCGGAATATGTAAAATAGTCTTTTTGTTAGTGTCTAACACTTCGCCTATAGCAGAGGTGTATTTTCCTGTATAAAAATGAAATCCAATACCTAAAGACTTTAAATATTTATAGCCATTCAATTGTTCATAGTAATTGTAAGTCATTTTATAAAATTTGGCTTCATCCTCAGGCATTAATACAGGAACACCATCACCACGAAAATATGAACCCGTCATTGCAAGGATATGTGAATTTGCGTTGTTCATCAAAGAACGCACCAACTCACCTAACCGGCTTTCATACTCTGCAGACACGTGATGGAATTCATCAATAGCCACTAAGCAATTGCTGAATTTTTCCACGCCAAAACTATTAAATGCAAACCTTAACGTTGCATGCGTACACAGGAGAATCTGCTCCTCAGCATTGAGAAATTCGCCGAGAGTATCGACTTTGCTTTTGTTGCCCCCTGGAGCGCAAAGGTTAAACCTATCAGGCAAAACCCAATCGCTATGAAATCCACTGCTTGTTAGATTTGTTGAATAAAACGATTTCCCAATTGATCTCTCCGGAACGGCAACAATCACCTTATTCACTTGCTCTGTTTTTAGTTTGTCTAATGCAATGAACATTAAAGCTCTTGATTTTCCGGATGCAGGAGGCGATTTTAACAGAAGATATTGTGAATTTCTCGCAGCGTATGCCTTAACCTGCATTTCACGCATTCCCAGTGCATTTGTAGTTATGCTCTGCGCAGTAGCTTGATAGTTTACATTAATGATATTTTCTGCCATCACTTTGCCTCCAATCTATTATATAGTTCAAATAGATAATCTAGTCGTTCTTGGTCCGATGTAAACTCTTCATCTCTATAGCACTTTTCTATTACCTTGTCCAGAATCGAATGCGCATGTCTTAGACCTGAGCTCATAGTGTCTGGATTATACATATAGGCCAATGGCCGTTCTGATACATTTTCACGTTCAGCTAATACCATGTACACGCACTCTTTTAAATTATGTTGCTGTTCTTCTGTAATTGCTGGGAAGGGGAATGTGTTATATCCTAATTGCGAAGAATATCGAATACGAGTTTCTAATTGCCCGCAAACAGTCCTTACCCACAAATTATGCATTTTTGAAGAAACCACGGCAAAAATCCACGGCTCACAGTCATAGATTACAAAAGCCAGATTTGTTACAATGATTTTTTTGCCAACGAATCCAACGGGAATATATAATCTTCTTTCTGATGAAACCGAAGGAATCACCAATGAATACGTTTCGGTATATCTATGCTCTCTGAATTGATAAGGCTTTTTTGCTAATTTTTGGGCATTTTTGTCCTTTTTACTAAGCCTCATTTGTTTAACATCTTCGACTCTTTGCTTAATCGGTGGTATTGAAAGCGCTACATCAAGATCATACTCATCTATCCATAAACACCACCGTTCAATGCCGTTAATAAATTCTTTCGAACCCACAACACGTCTTAAAAATCGTCTGGCTACTGGATATTCTTTTTCCAATTTAACAGCTTCCTTGGGCAACAATAACAAATGATTATCGTCATAAGGCATGTTTCCCTTAATCATTGATGGCAATGTGCTAATTGGCGTTGGCCTTTTTCTTACAATCAATTGACCAGGAGCCAGGTAAGGATTAATCCATGATACCTTTTTCGCATATTGGGATGTATACAACACCCTTTTTTCTGTTGTAGAATTGTCACGCATCCCAATAATCACAACAGTTACGGCAGTATTATTAATCGCATCATTTTTCCATTTGAACGCTTTATGAGCAAAGCTGATATGAACGTTATTTTCGAACAGTTTCGGCCATAAGAGAGCAACTTGTTGTCCCTGTGTTAGTGAATTAGTTGTCACGAACGCAAACGCATTATTACTGTTGCTGATATATTTTACCGCTAAATAGAAATAGCATGCAGCATAGTCCAATTCTCCCATTTTGCCAAACTCTGCAAAAATGCGTTCTACGTCTTTCTTTTGTTCTGTTGATTGCTTATGTGCACCTTTATAGGAAGGATTTCCAATTACATATACTTCACCCTCGTTAGGGCATACGTCAACCCAGTTTAGCCTCGATGCTTTTGCACATAAAATATGACCTTGATCCATTCCGTTGAGCAAATCCCCAATATCATTACCCTTTTCACAAAACCGCCTATCCATTTGACATACAGTAAAAAGCAAACCTAACTTAGCCACTTCACATGAAAGGGCGTTACTCTCTATACCATATAAGTTTCTAGCATCAAAGCTGGGGTAACGGCCTTCTATTTTGGAATCTCTTCGCAATTGCTGGTTGATCTTGAACTCTAAAGTTCGCAGTTCTTTGTAAGTAATCAAAAGAAAATTACCTGTTCCGCAACTTGGATCAAAAATCTTTATTTGAGATATTCTTTCTAACAACTTCATACAGCTTTCGGGGTTATTTTTGTCCTTTTCAAAGCATTCATATAATTGATTTAAAAACAAAGGACCAATTACATTGTGAATGTTTGGTTCGGATGTAAAATTGCTGTTACTTTCCGATTCATCACTTCCAACAATGGACTGTATCAGAGCACCCAAAACATCAGGACTAATATCTGACCAATTCAACTCGCTAATTTCAAGCAAAGCTTTCCGGCAATCGCTGTTGAAATTAATCATCGGCAACTCTTCATAAAACAAAGATAACTCGAATACCGGCAAGCGTCTGATATACTCAGGAACAACTGCGGTATCATTCTTAAACCTAATGAACATTTCTGAAAACAAAGCAGAAAGACCACTACCATCACTATTCGAATATGTGTAGAATAGTTTGTGTAGTGTTCCTCTTTCAATAATACCTTCACTATCGGCAAAAAAGCTAAATAACAACCTAACAATAAATAAATCAATGCTTCCTTTGTTAGCTCCGCTTTCGTAGTTTATGACTAATAATTCATTATATAGGTGGGCGAATATTTCCGCTGTTTTAATATCAACACTATCATTTGATATTGCTCTACTTTTTTCAATACCCCCTAAGGGAAGAAAAAAGTCATACTGCTTAAATAAATCCAATTTAGATGTACTAAGCACTTCTTCTGTATCAGTGTCTAGCGCCAAAATATTATCTGAATTTACAAGAAAGATAAAGCGAACCGACATTTTGGACAGATTTCCTTCTTTCAACTCATCCAATAAGGCATACAAATTTTCACGCTGAGTAAGTGTATAATACATTTTATTAGCGATACGTAACGGCTTAAAATTAAGAATATTGTCCATTGATAACCGTGCAAACATCGCTTTAGGCAAACCATAAGCCAACAAGAACTCTCTTAAAAACTCTTGTTCATTAACAATTGTGCCTATTTGCTTTATGTTGTTTTGCAGCTTTTCTAAATCTACCATATCACTCATCATCCTTTGTTTGCTCAGAAGCATATTCAATAATGCAGCAAGCAACAAACTCGGCCAACTTAACTGGCACCGCATTTCCAATTAACTGTTCATCTTTAGTTTTACTCCCACTAAAATCAAACCACTCTGGGAATGTCTGAATATAACTTCTTTCTTTTGTTGTTAGCGAGCGAACACAACCATTATCAACATCTTTTTTATCAGCTGGGTGCATTTTATATCCTTGAGGAATAGGTCGATTTACACCTCTAATTGTTGCACTAGGCTCATAAATGCTAAAAACGGCACGGCGGTTGTAACTTCTTGGATGCATATAATAGTATTCAGTATATAAAGAATCCCCCAAGTAGTCGAAAACAGTCATTTTCTTAGCAGACATTCTTTTTTCGAAGGTCTTATCAAGGAAACCGTCATGTGCACCTATCAATCCAATCATAAAGAAACGCTTCCTGGCTTGAGGTACTCCACAATAGCTTGCATCTAGTACTCGCTTTGTTATTCCATATCCAGCAGCCTTAATTATCTCAATAGCTTTGCCAAGCATCGGGCTTTTTTCTATGTTATACACATTCTCCATTACAAACCATTTAGGTCTTATATCCGTAACAATCTCCGCAAATTTTATAGAAAGGTTTGCTCTCTCCCCGCATTGCCGTTTTCCTGCAATAGAGAAGTCCTGACACGGCGGTCCACCAATAATTATTTCCGGTTTAAAACCAAGAATATGTTCTTTTACTTCATCATCAGACAAATCTTTTTTGAATATTGGATGATTAAAATTTTGCCGATAAACTTCAATTGCCGGATCCCAGTTATCGTAAGAGGCAACGATATTAAATCCAGCATTTTGAAATCCTAGCGACATTCCTCCGCAGCCACTAAATAAATCCACCGTATTAATAGCCTTCACCTCCGCAATCACATGAGTATTGCAGAATTGCTTTCGCAACAAATTCTGCTAACTTAACTGGTACAGCATTACCTATCATTTGGTTCAAATTTGTCTTAGTACCCTCAAATATAAAGTCTTTTGGAAATGTTTGAATATAGCTTCTTTCAAGTACAGTTAAAGCACGTACTTTGGGTCCGATTTCGACTAAATCATCTACGTGCTTCTTGTAGGTCTTAGGTATCGGGCGATCAACACCCCTTATCGTCTGGCAAGGCTCGTAAATGCTGAATACCGCTCTACGGCTATAACTTCTCGGAATTCTAAAATAGTATTCCACGCCTAATGAATCACCCAAATAATCATATATAGTTAATGGTTTTTCAGATAAGTTTTCTTTAATATATTTCTCCATAAAACCATCTTTTTCACAAAGTTTTCCAATTAAAAAACATCTTTTCCTAGATTGAGGTACACCACAATAGCGCGCATCTAAAATCACTTGTGTTAATCCATATCCGGCTTCTTTGAAGTTTTGGACCGCTTGTTTATAGGCTTCACTATTGCGTACTTGTGGTACATTCTCCATCACAAAAAAATTAGGACGAGCCAGCTTAATAATGTTGCTATATGCAACTGTCAAAACAGCCCTTCCTAAATTTTCATTTCTATAACCTGCTGAAGAGAAATCTTGACATGGTGGGCCACCGATAATTATTTCCGGGCTCAAATCAACGATTTCTTGGATAACTTTATCATCCGATAAATCCCTCCTAAGTATTGGATGCGTGAAATTCCGTTTATAAACTTCAATTGCAGGCTCCCAATTGTCATAAGCCGCAACAATGTCGAATCCCATATTTTGAAATCCTAATGACATTCCACCGCAACCACTAAATAAATCTATCGTTTTCATATGTACAATTTGCATAATATTCTCCTCACAGAATTTACTCGTTACTTTAGTAAATACTTTTGTCTTTGTCTTTTTGTAGTAGTTCTCCAACAGCGCAATTAAATAAATTACACAGCTTTTCAATAGTTTCAAAATCCACTCTTGTTGCCCTGTCATTATACAAATTAGAAATTGCCCTTCTTGATAGTCCAGTTTTCTCGTGAACATCCTGAATTGAAAAGCGCTCTCTCCCCATAAATGTTGAAAGTGTACAATGAATAGCCAACTTCTTCACCTCTCGTATCGACAATTACATTTAATTATATCACTCTTACAGTTTAGCTTAAACCTCTTCCGTTTCAAAATGTGCTGGTAGATAAGCAATACCACTCCACTTTCAGTTCAAAGTATTCTGTAGAAGGCTAACAGCTTGTTTGAAACATGAACAGAATAGCTTTTGTCATAAGGTTTTCTCCTTTGCCAAACTGTTAACCACTATGTGGGGAATTGCACACCGTTTTTCTACTCTCCAACCAGAAGCTGGGAGATAAATGCCGTAAAACACACCAAGAAAAGATGCATTATATAGCCAAGTAAATACAGCTAGCTTCACTAGGTTTGCAGTGGATCTCGAAAAATAAAAAAGGCCCTTACCGTAATAGTAAGGCCATAGTGTATTCTGGCTCACTCAACGATCGTAACCCTGAGCCCCGCTGCTAACCGTGCTATCGTATGGATTCGTTGAATCTTTCGTCTTTTTTCTACATTGCCAATATATGTGCAATATAGCCCAGTAATTACAGCTAATTATGTTTGGGTTAGCATCGTTCTTTCCTGAAGCGGGCAACTCGTTTACCTAGGGTTTCGTTGGGTATGAGCAAGGCGCTCATTCCTCCCACAGGCGCGTTCGATGGGGTTGTTCGAATTTTCATAGTTTTATGTTCCTATGCTAAAATTACACCTGTTATATGGAGTTTGCTGGCTATTTTGGAACTACTGAACCAATATAAGTAATAACTTTTTCGCTAAACAGGCCACAGATTGCCCCAATAATGAATCCACCCGTAAAATCTTCCACTGTAAATACTTTCTTCGTCTCAGGAGACCTTGAAGTAATAGAAGCAAAGATAATCGCGAGTAACACACTACCTAGAAGATAAGCCCAGAACTCTTTCCATTCGACTGGAGATATAAATGTATTTTTCACAACAAATCCGACCAAGGCCCCAAGCACTGACCCTAGAGGTACAGACAATGGAGAAGCATAGAATGTTAATGTTTCCCCAACCGAGTGATTTCCCATGACTTGTTTTTCTTCATCAAGGTATGAAACATTAAGTTGACACTCATAACTCCTTTGTCGATACATATGTGGAGCTTTATATTTGAAAGTAAACGATACGGTTTCACCGGGCTGTAAAATAATTGAATTCAATTTCAGTGTGTTGTCAGGCACAGTCGTTTTATCCTTTATTTTTGCTAAGACTCGTATTAATTTATCCTTATTAATTAAAAACGACTTACGTAAAAATGAGTCTTCACTTTCGCTTGCCATTACGTCAATCTCAAGTCTTTCAACATCGTCCCACTCATTAATTCTAGTAGCTTCTCTTGCCCAATAGGGTATAGGATCATCTATCACAACATTACGTGTTAGAAACGATATTAAAGGTAATTGAATAGGGAATACCCTCGTCACCCGTAATAGCTCTTCAAAAGAACGCTTAAAATCTCCCTTTTTTTTCTTAGACTCTGTTTCAAATGCCTTGGCAATCTGTACTTCCATTTCTTTTAGAATCTTCATCTTCTGGTTCTGCAGTTGATCAAATTCAGAGTCACTAGGGAGTACTTCTGTATTGAGGGGAATCCCGGGCATTAACTGCCGCTCAACTACAATCTCAGAAAGTGCTTTTTTTCCGATATTAGTTACTTCAACTACCACCGAATACTGTTCACTCCCAAATAGAGTTTTCGTAATCCTCAAAGATACTTTTATCTTGTCATTCATGCTTTTACCCCTCAGTATGGATCGCAACGTTTATTTATTAACTACGTCAAAAATATCGACAATGCGTAACCTAATTTATTAGTTTAATATACGAATATCTAACCATCTCATAATTTTATTGCAAATTAGTCCAGACCTCATACGAAAATATAGAGACTCCCATTGTTTCAGATGAGAGTCATATGTGTGCCAAAACTTCGATATGCGGTCATTAGGCTTTCCTGGTATTGTAAGTCCAGAAATTTCGTTCGCACATAAACGTCAGCTAGTTCGCGAATCTGTATGTTCCACCAAAGTCGTAATCCATACCTATCTCTTCATTTGAAACCCCGAGACTTCAGATCTCACGTTTTATAGTAATTCCTGCAGTGGGGTTCATATATGATTCCATTATTAATTTTTGTATATCAAACGATTTTTTAATTAGTGCTTCAATTCTATCAATTAAGAGTACAATAACTTTTTGATTTTCATTAACAAGTTCTGATGCTTGTTCAAATGCCTTTCCTCTATCCTGAATAATAACATGAGTTAAATGGATTAATTGGTTCAGAGTACTTCTTTTTTCATAAAAGGATACTTCATTATAATCTGCAGGAATGTTTTTTAAATAATCTTCCAATGTTTTAACTTCTTTTTCATCTACCGTTACATTAATTTGAAGATTTCCTGTCATATTTTTTTCCTCCTTTAATTATAAATAATAAGCTAAAAAGTAGCACCATCCCCAATATAAACTAACCTTTGACCCAGAAGTATCTGGGTTGATACATCCATTAATTCTAACCTCATAACACTTTGATTAATTTCAATTGCATATGAACTGTTTGTATCAATAGGTATAGGTGATTGAATTCTAATCGTACCTGGCTCAACTCTTCCATTTACAAAAGCATGGCCTCCACCCATTTGATTAATTCTAGTACGTTTCCTTGAGGGAGGGTTATACGCTAATACTTGTACGATACAAATCTCATTACCGTTTTCAAACAACTTTACTTCCATAAGAATCACCTTTCCTGCATCCTGTGCCACGTAATAAATAAATGAATACGAATTGCCATACGTATAAGAACGAAATGTCTCTGGTGCGTTTGACATCACTATTATAGACTGATTAAGGTTATTTCTTGCCGAGGGTTTTATCGATAAGGCGCACCGAGTTGATAATAACCTCGGCCACTCAGCAAAAACATGACTGCTAATTATCTCATAACTTCCTTGCGAAATAAGGGGAAATCTGTCCCCCAAATTAAAAACATGAGGCTTAAGAGCTTTTTAGGTTTAATATACATCAAGTGTTGAAACTAAATATTAAATAAAGAAAGGGGAATGAGTAAGTTAGTTAATGCCTATGAGCTACTCAGAACATTTTCTCAGGCTAATCCATACTAACACGTATAAACTCCTTAGAATGCATTTCTGAGGCGGTGGACGTCAGTCCTGTAGTTAGGAGCATTCCCCCTACTTTTAATACAATTGGAAGTTGCTTATATGGATTACAGCCCCAAAAGTGGTATCCGTTTCGACATGGAACAAAGAACTAATGAAGAGTTACTTGAATGAGCAGCTATGTTTTATTAACCAAGAGTTAAAGCAAAGCATCAAGTGATTGTTCGGAAGTTATTAAAGCCCCCTAGAGAGCTTAGGACATTTTATTGAGATAAACCCTTATTCGTTTACTTCTATGGCCTTAGGGGGCAGTTGTCAGCCTACTGTTGCTTAATCCTAACTGTTATAGCTTCTCAAATTCTGTCATTCTTAGTAAAGTCTCAAATGAGCTAAAATAAAAAAATCCTCACCCTATTATAAAGGTGGGGATTTCATATTACTAAGTATTAGATAAAGTCTTTAAATACCTGACCGAATTTTGACCGACTACTTACGAATACTTACGAGCATTAGTGGATATATAACTGGTTTGTCGTTCAGCCCCACTATTTCGTAATTGTTTTTGAATCCTCTGTGATATGCTTATACTAAGGCTTTCAGGTCATTATATAAAACTCCCGTTAGTGTTCATATGGTGGGTTTGAGAGGACTCGAACCTCCGACCCCCGCGATGTCAACGCGGTACTCTAACCAGCTGAGCTACAAACCCATATGGTGCCGATGACCGGAAT
>Ga0209123_1002179_pt1 | contig 17260 bp, 9 predicted proteins | sample BarGraIncu00431A_FD_184500 | JGI IMG/M metagenome (GOLD analysis project Ga0209123, IMG submission 184500) | Arctic peat soil microbial communities from Barrow, Alaska, USA - Barrow Graham LP Incubations 004-31A (SPAdes) (version 2) | ecosystem: Environmental > Terrestrial > Soil > Wetlands >... | reverse complement strand
TTTTTTTTGTATTGATTTGAATAAATATTCAAAAAGCTTCTTGTGGAAGCCTTTTAATGTCATTATAACTTTGAATGGTACAAAGATATTGTATTTTGGTGATATTTTTGAGTGCTTTTAAACTAATTTTTAATTTGTAATGATTGTAAATAGGCTAATTGGCTTATTGTTAATTTTCTATCCAATTTCTATTTAAAGTTTTTTAATTTAAAGGGTACGGATTGATTTTAAATTGATATTACAAAAAACAGCCGGACATTTTCATATCCGGCTGTTCAGTTCTTTTCTTACACCTTAATAAACTTATTTCACAGCATTTATTTTCAAAGAACTTGCTGTTATTCCTTCACTTTTTGCTTCAATAATCAGATTTTGTGGATTTTTTCCTGCTTGTAGAAGTGTAGTTGCAATGCCGGCTTCTGATTTAATTGGATTTGCACCAATCAGTTTAGCATCTCCTTTTACATTAAATTGTATGGTAACATCTGAGTCAGTCACCTGATTTCCATCTTTATCAGTAATAACAGCATATATAAAAACCACATCGGCACCATCTGCTTTCAAATCTTTACCACTTTTGTCGTAAGTGAGTTCGATTTTTGCAGCTTTTGCAGCTGTGTTTACAATATCCTGAGTTACAATTTTGTTTTTGATAAATCCAATAGCTTTTAGTTGTCCGGCTTCAAACTTGTTGAGGCTGAAAACAACGGGCGGGCAGGGGAGACAATCTGCAATCCCTGTTTTTGCACCGGCTTTTCGTTCTACCAGTTTATTGTTCAAATAAAGTGCTACTTCATCGCAGTTTGAATATACTTTCAGATTTTTAAAATCCGACTGTTTATTCCAGTACGAAGCAATTTTCACTATCGGTTTGCCCGTATGTATTTGTGTTTGATAGAAATAATAAGAGAACTTAGGCAAACGATAAATGTCCATAATGCCCGATGATTCAATGTCGGGTGAATAGCCGCGGTTATAATCGAACATCAACCAGTTGGCATCGCCCAAATGCGGGTTACGCAGGTTGTCGTTGTGCGCTTCCTGAAAATTGGTGGCTTGTTGGAGCAATCGTTTTTCGCCATCACTGCGCAACTGACGGCTGGTTTGTTCGTCGTTTTTTAGTCCGGCATATCCGGCTTGATTGAGCCCGGCATCTTGTGCGAAATATTCCCAATCACCATATTCTCCGGTAAACAAAGGCGTTTTTCCGTTGTAATTTTTCCAGTAATTCGGATACTTGGCATGCTGACGGGCAGGGATATACACGTCGTAATATTTGTTTATCCAGCCACAGGTAATGAGTTTCGATTCAGGTGATTCTTCCTGAGCAATTTTTGCCATTTGTTCCATAAAATGGTCGGGCATGGGCGATTCGTTCAGCGAGAGCTCCCACATAGCCACACAAGCATGGTTTCGGTCGCGACGAATGAGTTCACGTGCATCCTGATAGGAGCGTTGCATAAAAACCTCATTGCCTACAAATTGCCAACCAGGAATGGCATCCATGGTGAGGATTCCCAATTCGTCACAAGTGTTCATAAATGCCGGTGATTGAGGATAGTGCGACAGCCGAACGATATTGAATCCGGCTTGTTTGATTTTCAATGCATCGCGGTATTGGGCATTGTCCGACAAAGCATTACCAATGTATGGATATTCCTGATGACGGTTGGTACCCACCAACAGAATTGGTTCATCATTAATAAGGTATTGCTCATTGAGAATGGCCAGTTTACGAATTCCAATTCGGGTTGAATATTCATCAATAACCGATTTTCCTTCAATAACAGCCACTTGCAGCGTGTAGAGATTTGGATGACTGGGATGCCAAAGCGCCGGTTTGTTAATGTGCAGTTGCTGAGAAATGCTTTTATCTGTTTTAGCTTCTAATACACTTGGGGCAGAAGTGCCTGAGAGTACTAATTTTCCCGATTTATAGAACAGTTTATAACTTAGACTAAACTCTTTCCGGCTATCTGATTCGTTGAGAACATGTGTGGAAATAGCTATAGAAGCCGAGTCTTTTGAAACCTCTGGGAACCATACACGCACGCCACCCGAAGCCGGAATATTGGCTCGAACGGCATTGGTAATGTGTAACGGATTCGTTACAACGAGTGAGACGTTGCGGTAAATGCCACTGTAATAGCAGAAATCAAGGTCTTTTATTGATTTCCCCGGTGGAACTTCGGCATTATCGGCATTATCGATTTTTACTATCAAAATGTTGGGTTTGGCGTAATTCAACTCCTTACTAATATCAATGCTGAAAGGCAGATAACCACCATAATGCGTAAATAAGTGTTTACCATTCAACCAAACATCAGCTTGTTGCATCACTGCCTCAAATTCAATAGAAACATTTTGGGTTTTCCAGATGGGGTTGGCTGCAAATTCTTTTTCGTACCAGCTTATGCCTACCCATGGGGTTACGACTACAAGGGGTTCAACCTTGGCCGTATGTGGCAGGCAGACGGTTTGCCACCCTGAAAATGAGAACCCGTTTTCGGTTGGTAAACTGTGTTGAGATGCACTAAAATCTTCTTGATTACAGAATTTCCAATTGGTATTGAAATTCAGCACTTGACGGCTGTTTTGAGCCAATAATAAAAATGGCAAAAAGGAAAAAAACAACAATAATCTTTTCATTACTATGCGGAATTCAGTTATAAAATAATTTTGAAGACTGATGGGATATTAGCGTTGTAACTCTTAGCCCTAACGATATAAACTCCATTTGGCAAACTGCTTACTGAAATCGAACTCGAATTGGTAGTTGCACTCATTGCTACACCGTTGATGTTTATTATTTCAATTGAAGCCAACATTTCATTGAAAGTCAACGTTTTGTTTTGGTTGTTGAGAGTTGCGTTGAGCTTTGATTCCAGTGTTTGTGAAACGGCAGTTACTGTAAGAAATGCATCTAAAGCCATGGTGGGTTGCGGGTTTGTTCCATATCCCCAAGTACTCAAATTATACCCTGTCCAGGTACGAGATCCTTCCGGTTCCCAGTAAATTACACCTAATCCGGCATTATTGGGCACAGCCAGCATTTTATTTATAACAGCAGTGAGCATGTCTTTCGTGTTTTGAGCACTTGTGTCCAAGCCACCAATTTCAACTATCATTACTTCTTTGCTATAATGAGAGACCATGTCAAGTAGATTTGCGCCTAAGTTGTTTAGAGACAATGTATAATCCGGACTTCCACTGAGCCAGTACGGATAATAGGACAGACCGACTACATCGTATTTCGCTCCATAAGTTTTTGCATTGTCGAACCATGTGCGGCAACGGCTGTTATTGTTTCCCTGATCGATATGCAGCACCACTTTTGTAGTTGGACTCACCGCTTTTACGGCATCATAACCTTTGTTGATAAGTTGTGCCAACTGTGTCCAGTTGCTGGTACTACCATCCGGGAAAAGCATCCCGGTTGCAGTTTCATTGCCAATTTGCACCCATTCAGGCTTTACACCCACAGAATCCAGTGAGGTCATGAAACTATTGGTGTAATTGTAAACATCATTCAATAACTGAGCAAAAGTATGTATAGCCCAAGCAGCAGGTTTGGCTTGTTTGGTAGGATCGGCCCAAGTGTCGCTGTAATGGAAATCAATCATCACGCGCATTCCCCATTGTTTTGCACGAAGAGCCATAGCTATAGTTTCATATTTACTGCAATGCCCGTTTTTCCAATCAACCATGCTCGGATTTACCCAAGTGCGGAGGCGAATTGTGTTGATTCCATGATCTTTAAGAATCTGAAAACAGTCCTGAGCAACTCCATTGGCGTTGTAAAACTGAAAATTGGATTCTTTTTCCATTTCGGGCAACCAACTGATGTCACCGCCTTTTGCAAAGACATTTGTTGCATTATCGGCACTCAATACTGTTTGCTGAAACAGAAATAAGAAAAGCAATGAAGCCACTAGCTGATTTCTCATAATTTTGAAATTTAATCACACAGCAACGGAAAGTCTTTCGGACTATCCATTGCTGTGTTTCGATTGCTTATTGTATTGTAAATGTGTACTTTTCAGAATGACTTAAATCCATGCTTACAGTTTTTGTGCCAGTTGCGGTAGGCATAATGTTGGCACCACCTAATGTAAGTTCACCGGAATTTTTACCTCCTCCGTTATCACCATACTTGTAGCTCCAATCACCATTGGCAATTATCTGAATTCCGTAACCAATGGTTGAAATGTTGCAATTGGCTGACCATAATTTATTTACCGCATCATACGTCATTGGGTTAGCTGTTAGACTCCAACCGTTGAAATCGCCGGTGACACAGAAGGAAGTAATGGCTGTTTTGCTCCATGTCATGCTGTTCAGGTCGGCTTTTACAAAGTAATAACCCGGATCGCCGCTGTCCATCCATATATTCCATTGTGTCGCTGTGTTATCGCTCAATGAATACAGTGAGTTTGGAACGGAACCGAATATAGTACCGGTAGCAAAGTCAGCATTCGTAGTAAATTTGAAGTTTGCCCATCCGGCAGCATAGGTATACCCTTCGTATTTTCCATCATTGTTTTTTGAACATATTTTGGTGCTAAAGTCTGCCCAATCGCCGCCTACAATACCTGGCATATAAAGGAATGAAACGATTTTCTTGACGCTGTAAGGCTTCACTTTCAACGTTTTTACATTTGAGTAAACGGGCATATTACCAAAAGCCATATTTGCTTTTATTCTTACCTGAATTAAATTTTCAACGTCAGGTTTCAACTTAAGCAAGTTTAAGCATTTCTTGTTCAGAATAGAATCAGAATACGAAATTTCATACTTGTTGGTAGCGATTTCTTCTTCCAAAGGACTTGTAAAATTACCATTCAACGTGTCTATCTGAATGGTGTAGGTTACAGCAGTACTTATTTTGTAAACCATTGAATCCCATTGGAAAGTAATTGCAGTGTGTGCTCCGGCACTAAGTTCGTGCAGTACAATTGAATCCAGACTGGTTGTGAGTTTGAATTCACCCGCAGCAGGAGCAGTGGCTATGTATTTCGGATCATTGTCGGTACAGGAGTTTATGAATATCATACCTAATACGAAGGCTGATAAGTGGAAAAATATCTTTTTCATTTTTTCAAGTATTAGAAATTATCAATTTGTTTCAGGTTCGGATTTGCCAGCAAATCGGAAGTTGGGATAGGGAAAAGGTTGTATTTGGCATCAACAGCTTTTCCGGCCAAAGCATTTCCTTTCCATGCCCACAGATAATCAGCAGTTGTAAGTTTATCATATCGCACCAAATCCGTACGGCGTTGTGCTTCCCAATACATTTCGCGGGCTTTTTCGTCGAGAAGAAAATTGAGCGTTAAATCGCCCGAAGTAATATTTCCCAATGTGCTGATCGGATTATTAGCATAAGCACGTCCTCTGAGTTTATTGATATATGCAAGTGCCGTTGCTGCATCTCCGCCTGCTCCGCCACGCAAAACCGCTTCGGCATAAGTCAGGTAGATTTCAGCTAGACGGAACACCGGAAAATCAATATCTGACAGGTTGTTGAAACTATTGTTTTGTACAATAGCACTTCCATCACGATTCACATTCCGGTATTTAAACGCCGAATATCCATCGGTGCTTACAGTCACGTTTGCCACTTTCAGGTTTTGACCGGTGGTGTAAAACTGAGCACGTTTATCAACAGTAGTATCTGCTGTTGGGAATAATGCCGGGATTTGTTCAGTCATTCGGAAGTTATTCCAACTACCCGAAAGTCCGTTGATGGTTGCCGGTACGCCAGCAGCTCCTAAAGCAAAGAAGTTAGTTCCATTCCATGTTTCGTTGGTGTTGTTGTAGTTCAATGTAAAGATAAACTCATTGGTATTTTTGTAATTATCTCCAAGCAACAACCAACTGTAATGGCTTTCGAGCGAATAACCTGCATTAATAATGTTTTTGCAATAAGTGATGGCTTGCGTGTAATAATCAGTGCCGGTATACACTTTTCCGTTCAGATACATTCTTGAAAGCAATGCCCAGGCAGCAGCTTTGTCCGGTCGTCCCCATTCGTTGGTGCGTGGTTCGGCAAGTTGCGGTTCAATATCTTTCAATTCGGTTTCGATAAACGCAAATAAATCAGCTCGTTTAATTTGTTTTGGTGAAGAAAACCCAATGTCTTCAGGGGTTGGGAAAGGTGGATTGCCATACAAATCCATCAACACCCAAAAGCAATAGGCACGCAAGTAGCGGACTTCTGCTTTATATTGTTTAACCTGAGTAGTTTCCAAATCAGAAAATCCTCGGGATGCAATTTTAGCATCGGTCGATTCGTTGATATAGTTATTGCAATACGTGACAGTTTTTAAAGCTCCGGCATATACTGAGTCAATAGCTGGTGCATCGGCACTCCATGCTAATTGATGAAATACGGCGTTTCCTCCGTCATCGTTCCAGGTGCTTACAGCTTCGTCGGTGGTATATTCCTGCATACCCCAAAAGCTACGTAGAAATTTGCTGTATATCATATTGGAATAAATAGATACCATGCTTTGTTTGTAACCGTTTACGGTTTTGAACTGAGTATCTGCTGTCAGGTCGTTTGTAGGCATTTTCACAAGATCCTCCGTGCAGGCACTAAATACGGTAATTAATACCAATATCAGCCACAGTTTACTTTTGATACTATATTTGTTGAAATTCATATTCGTATTTTTTTAAGGTTAGAAATTCAGATTTAGACCGAATGCAAATACACGTGGAACGGGATAAGCATTTTGAGAACCGCTATTGGTTTCCGGATCAAGACCTGTGAATTTGGTTATTGTGAAAATATTTTGTACTGATACATTCATTTTCAGGCTCATGCTGTTTCCACGGATGATTTTACCAAAGTCATAGCCCAGATAAGCATTGTCCATTTTCAGGAATGAAGCATTTTGCAGGTAATAATCGCTGTAACCTTCGTATTGATTGGTGTTGTGAAATTGTGATTTATAATATGATGTATTCAAATTCTGTGAAGTTGTCCAGCCCGTCATAGCCACTGTGTTTTCTTGTGGCATATAGTAAATATAATGTCCTACATTGGCGTGGAATGAAGCTCCGACTGACCATTTTTTATATTGGAAGTTAGTATTGAATCCAAACAGATATTTAGGAATTGATGATTTTCCGGTAATGTATCTATCTTTCGCATTAGTCAGTCCATCACCGTTTACGTCAAGCATTTGATCTTCTATTGGTTTGCCGTTTACATCATATACCTGATGGTACAGATAGTAAGTATTACGGGCATAGCCAATTGAATTTACAAGCGTTTTGTCGCTGAATAATCCTACACTATTGTCATCGATCAGACTGAGTTTTGTAATTTTATTTTCGTTGTAAGTTGCATTGAAGCTCAAATCCCAGGTAATGTCTTTTGTCTGAACAGCAATGGCTTTCACGTTAAACTCGATTCCCTTGTTTTCCATCGAACCGATATTTTTCAACATAGTTGAACTGAAACTATATCCATAAGGAACAGTAACAGCATTCAATAAATCCTTGGTCGTCTTGTTGTAAAGGTTAATGCTGCCGGTAATGCGATGTTCAAAGAATCCATAATCAAGTCCAATGTTTGCTGTGGCGGTTTCTTCCCATTTCAGGTCGGGATTATATACTTGTGGAATGACCGTTGTATAAGCTGTGTTGCCCATTGTGTATTGATAAGCTATTTTACTTGTAGTGTATCTTTTGATAGGATAGTAATTGTCCAATCCATCCTGCTGGCCGGTTACACCATAACCCATGCGAAGTTTTAAATCCGAAATAACTTTACTGTTTTTCAGAAAACTTTCTTCTTTAATTTTCCATGCCAATGCCATAGAAGGGAACATACCCCAACGATGCGCTTCTGCAAAACGTGACGAAGCATCGTCACGAATGGAAGCGGTTAGCAAATACTTGTCATTCAGTGTGTAATTTAAGCGTCCATAAAACGAAACGATTGAATGGCTCGGTTTGTCCAAATAATTTGCAGGAGTAACAATAACTTTATCTGCGGTTGCCACACTGTATGTTAGAGAGTTGTAGTTGGTTGTCAGGAAGTCGTTGTACGAATAACCTGCCGTCACATCAAACTTGCTTTTGAAAGAAGGTAGCTCTTTTGAATAGAATAAATAAGACTCAAAAAGGGTATTCTGTATCTTCTTTGAAGGGTCAGCAATGTAAGAACTACCTCCGCTTAAAATCTGTGCGAAATAATTGGCATCAGTCACATACTTATAAGACGAAGTCGAAATATCATATCCTGCATTTACGTTCAAATGTAATTCCGGCAAAAAGAAGAAACTGTAATCGGCCTGAATATTACCTAAGCTGCGGTAGGTTTTATTTCTTTCGTTCACCTGATTCAGCATACTTACCGGGTTGATATTGGTCAAAGCTGGATTGGAAGCGTATTGAGCGTACTGATAATATCCGCCATAAGTTTGATCGTCAACGTGAACAGGTTGAGTCGGATCAAAAGTGATAGCCGACCAAATAGCACTTTGATTGGCAATACGTTCGTTTTCGTACGATCCTTTCAGGTTGACATTAATTTTCAGCTTGTCTTGTAAAAAGGTTGGGTTGAGATTGATAGAAGCTGTTGCACGTTCGTAGTTTCCGGTTTTCAGTGTACCATCCTGATTGGTATATGCACCTGAAACACGGTAAGGAAGGGATTTTATCGATCCGCTTAAACTTAAATTGTAATCATGAGCAAACGCATTCTGGAAAATTTCATTTTGCCAGTCGGTACTGGCTGTACCCGGAGCAATTTTCATGTTTGTTCCGAGTTCGGTTGCCAGTGTGCGATATTGGTCGGCAGATAGAACTGATGTTTTATCAGGAACGGTTGATAGGCGCAGATTGCTTGTAAAATCTACTTGCATTTTTCCTTTGTTCCCTTTTTTAGTAGTGATAAGAATAACCCCGTTTGACGCTCTGGAACCATAAATGGCTGAAGCCGAAGCATCCTTTAATACGGTGAAATTTTCAATGTCATTCGGGTTTAACTGGCTAATCATACCGGGACCGCTGTTCCCACCTTCGATAGGTAATCCGTCTATAACAATCAGTGGATCATTTGTACCTGCACCATTAGCGGCTAATGAAGCTCCACCCTGAATCAAGAATGAACTTCCGGCTCCGGGTTTACCGCTTGAAGGAAGCACCTGCACGCCGGATATTTTATTGGCAATCAGAGCTTCGGCATTAGTTACCGGAGCTTTTTCGAAATCTCTGGAACTAACTGAAGATATGTTTCCGGTAAGATCCTTGGCTTTTCGAGTACCGTAACCTACAACGACTACTTCGTTCAAACCTTTATCCGAAGGATTTAATTGTACGTTTACTACAGATTTTCCGGCTGTTGGAATGATTTGAGAATCATATCCAATAAAAGTGAAGTCAAGCGATGCTTTTTCGTTGGAGCTAGAAATAGAAAATTTTCCGTTAATATCGGTAATGGCCGCCTGTGTTGTTCCTCTAACTTTTATACTGACACCAGGCATAGGTGAGCCCTGCTCATCTTTTACCGTACCGGTAATTTTTTTTGATGTTGCTGACTGCTGAGCTGCGAGGGAGTTCATTCCCCAAAAGCTGGGAGCGCTCAACAATACTACCATCATAATTGCCATTCGAAAATGGCTCAAAAATCGTAAATAAGTGGTTTTTCTCATGATATTGTATTAAAAATAGTTGGTTAATTTGTTTTGATAGAAAAGTTCAAATAATGTATGATTTATTCTATTTCAACTCTGCAAATATAAGTATGTTGGGTATTTGAATACAAGCACAAATTGGACAGAGAACATAACAAAAAGGACAAAAAATAGAGGCTATTCCATTTTTTGTGTGAAATAACCTCTATGATATGTTTCATGTTTGGTTAGCGAACCAGAACTTTATGTGTTTCTCCGTTTACGCGCAGTAAATATGCACCGCTCTTTACGGTTTCAGAAAACTGATTTTCAACTTTTGCCGAACGAATCAGTTGACCATTTGTAGTATATAATTCGACGTTAGCTAAGCCGTCAAAGTTGGCATTTATAAGACCTTCTTTTGTTGAAATTTTCAATGAGGATACTGTTTGGTTTTCAACTCCGGATGCTGACGATATAGCAAATGTGGCTTTGTAACCGGTGGTTGCAGTTGAAAGCGTAAAAGCATTACTTTGATCTACGTTAGAAGTTATCCACGTTGCGGCGGCGGTTTGCCAATATTGTGTTTTGACTAAAATAACTTCCAGGTAATAAGTTCCAACAGCATTGCCAACAAGTGCTCGAACATCAATAGCGTCAGTAAGATTGTTATAAATTGAATTCAGAGAACTTGTGCTGGTCAAACGATCACCGCTAGAATAGAATAAGTTAGTCAATGGAATATTACTCCAGCTTCCTGCTGTTCCACTGGTTGAATATGCACGGTAGTAAAGGATAAACGAAGTACCATCCAAGTAATCATCTACGCCATAGGTACCTGACTCACCTAAACCTCCATTTAATACTAACGTAGTTGGCGTGCCAAAATCATAGCTGTTAAAGGCTGTATTGGTTGCCAGATTGTTATCGCAAGTCCATGTCAAGCTGGTAGCGATGTCATAATTGTAAGATGTTCCATTTGCTGTTACAGTTACGAAACTCTTGGCCCAATAACCATTTGCAGAAACAAAGGAAACTGCCAACAGGATGGCACACAATAGAGTAGAAAGTTTTTTCATGATAATAAATTTTAAAGATGAAGAAATATGTTTTTGTATTTTCAACTTACTTGTTCTAAACTGAATTGAATTGAATAAATAAATTGAATGCTGCAAATATATGAAAAATGGGTGGGTAGATATAAGCACAAATCGGACAGAGAAGGAAACAAAATGGACAACGGGTGCTGAAATTGGAGTGCTTTAAAACCTTTTGGAGTGCGAAATAGCCAAAAGAGTTTTAGTGGAAGATAAACGGAGTTCCGATTAAGACCGTAGAATAACCGATTGAGTATGCTTGATTTCCGATTGAGACGATGGAATATCGGATTCTCTAAGTTGGATTACCAATCAATCCAATCGCACATTCTTTTGGGTTTGCCGGTGTTCCGACAGTCCTTGTCGAACATCCGATTGGCATTATCGGAGTTACGATTGGGTCAATAAGAGCTTCTGTTAATAGAATGTGAGTTTTAAATATGAAAATAGAAACTCTCAAGCTGTTTCGCACTCTTTGAGGTTATTATTGCTCCATATATTGCTTCGGAGTTTTGCCGTATTTGGCTTGGAAACATTTGGAGAAATAGGAGTGATTGGAGAATCCGACCAGATACATGACTTCCGCAACGGAAAATTTCCGTTGTGCCAGCAGCATAGCGGCTTTTTTCATGCGAATGGAACGAATGTAGTCTACCGGAGTAAGTCCGGTTAGTTGCTTTATGCGGCGATAAATCTGTTTGGTGCTGATGCCCGACAACTGGCTCAGGTTGTTCACATTCATTTCAGGGTCGGCAACGTTGTCTTCAATGATTTTTGTAATGTCGGCGAGCAGTTTTTCGTCCCACGATTCGGCTTCAATTTCTTTTGGTGTCGACAGCACTTCCAACCGAAGGCTTTCCTCCATTTTTACCTTTGTGCCAATCAGTTGTTTGATGCGAAGTAATAGCATGTTTGTATCGAAAGGCTTGTGCATAAAGGCGTTTACACCCAGCTCAATGCTTTTTTCTTCAGTAAGTTTATCGTCTTTGGCTGTAAGCATAATGACCGGAATAAGCGATAGCTCTTTTATTTTCCGAAGTTGTTTGCACATCTCTAAACCATCCATTACCGGCATCATGATGTCGGCAATTATCAGGGCTGGAGTAGTTATTTGGGCTACATTTAATCCCGTTTTACCGTTGTGAGCAATGGAGCATCGGTAAAATGGAGTGAGTGCCTGAACAATGAAATTACTTACCTGAAGATTATCTTCAACAATCAAAATCAAGGGTTTGCCGGAGTTAGTTTCGTTATTAATACTTACTGATTGAACAGGAGTTTCAGCATCCGATTGCAGATCAACCACAGGCAAAATGATAGTGATAGTAGTCCCTTTTTCCTCTTCTGAAGTTATCGTAATAGTTCCATTGTGTAGCTCCACGTAGTTTTTTACCAGCGAAAGTCCAATGCCGCTGCCTTCCTTGTCGTTCAAAGTTTTGCGAGATTGGAAAAAGCGATCGAAAACGAATGGTAAATTGTCTTTTGGAATACCTATGCCGGTATCGGAAATACGAATGGCAAGTAAATTTTCAGTAGAATGACTAATTTCCAACTCGATTTTTCCTCCTTCGTTTGAAAATTTCAAGGCATTTGAAATCAAGTTGTTCAATACCGATTCCATTTTCAACACATCTACTTTGACTAAAAGATTTTCCACATCGGATGTGAAATTCACCTGCAGATTTTTTGCCTTAAACGCGTCTTCGTACACGGAAAAAATGCCTTCTGCAAATTCAATAAATTCCACATGTGATAATAGCAAACTCGTTTTTGTGGCATCGTCGGAACGTTCAAAACCAATTACTTGCTGGATTAATGCATTCAGGTGCAGCGCATTTTGCTGTATTAAACCCAATTGCTTTTTTAATTGTGCATTCTTTGTTTCAACCAACAATTTACTTATCGGGGCAATAATCAGGCTCAACGGCGTTTTAAAATCGTGCGAAACATTGGTGAAGAAATCAATTTTCAGGTTGGATAGTTCCAACGATTTCTCTTTTTCAATGCGTTCGATGCGCGTGCGGTGACGTTCCCGGTAGTAATTGAGTACCCACAAAAATAATCCGAGAAGTAAAATTGCATAAATGATTTTCGCCCAAATGCTGTAGTACCACGGTGGGCGAATGGTAAATTTAAAGTCCAGCAATGTCTGCACACTTTTACCTTCGGAGTCGAATCTGCAAATGGTCAGGCGATAATTTGCGGGTGCCAGATTATTGTACGAAATACGGTTAGAATTGGGTTTCACGTTGCGCCATTCGTTGTCTAAGCCTTCGAGCTGATAGACATACTTGTTGTCGTCCATTTGTGCATACTTGAAATCTGAAAATTCAAAAGTCAGGTTGTTTTGGTCGTACCGAAGCGAAATATCCTTGGCAAATAACAAACTTTTTCCGGCATAATCGGCGCCGGGTTGAAAGAAATGGTCATTAACATACAGAGATGTGAGAGTCAGGTTGGGATTTGATTTCTTTTCCCGAACAATATTTGGAGAGAAGGCTACGAATCCATCCACGCCACCTAGATAAATCTCGTCGTCCGACGAATTGAAAAAGCTGCACGAAAAAGTTTGGTTGGCAATTCCGGCATACTTTATCTTCAATGTTTTCTTATCCAACACAAAAGTGCCACCCGTAGTCGTAATCCAGATATGGTTGTTTTCCTCGGTTAGCAAACGAATACGCATGTCCTTAATTCCGTCGAACCGGATAGTTTGAATGCTGTTTGTTTTGGGATTAATGCGCTTTAAACTACCAAAACCTCCTATCCACACCATTCCATCATGATCACAAATCAGACTAAAGACACTTTCTTTAGATCCTGAAAATTTGGTAACAACACCCGTAGTTTCTTCAATTCTATTGATTTCATTACTGTAAGTCAATACCCAAACATTGCCTTGCAAGTCGTTCAACACCTGAAGAATATAATTGTCGCTTAATCCTTTTTTGCTTGTATTTTTATAAAAGTTTTGTTCAGAAACGTAAAAACCGGTGGTGTTTTTTATCAGCTTTTCTTTGTTTACAACAAAAACTCCACCGAGGCAAGTGGCAATCCACAGCCGTCCCTGTTTGTCTTCGAACAGGCTATAAGCCCAATTGGCATTGCGGGTGAGGGTGCTGTCCACAATGTTGTAATGTATAAACTGATGAGTCTGATAATTGTAGCGATTGATGCTTCCATCGGTGGCCACCCACAAGTTGTTGTCCTTGTCTTCGTACATGCAGCGAATGCGGTTGTGTGAAATAGGGTAATGGGCATCACCCATTTTGTACCAAATGCAGGTTTTTGAACCAGTTGGAGTGAAGATCAGCCCATTGGTTCCACCATACCAAAAGTTATTTCGCGAGTCCTTATAAATAACCTGTAACTGGTTTCCGTCGCCAATTCCGGTCAGCTGCGAAATAGATACGTAGTGGTAATTACTGTTGTTTTTGGATAGCGAAACACCGTAATCAGTTCCAAACCACCCATTTTTGTTCCTGTCTACAAAAATGCTCCAGATAATATTATTGGTCAACGATTTTACATCGCGCGAGTCGTGGACAACGTGTTTCACAGTCCCGCTTTCTTTGTTATAAACGTACAAACCATTATCTGTACCGAGCAATAGGTTTTGGTTTTGATCCAGCGCCAATGACTTTATGGAATTATTGTCGAAAGCACTTATGCGTTCTACAGCACCTGTGGCAGTACTTAATTTGAATAAATAACCTTCAGTTCCGACCCAAATACATTTTCGAATGCTGTCTTCGAGCAATGAATTTACCAACAAACTGTTTTTGGCAAACTGAACCGGCAGATTAATCTTTTTGAAAACGGTTGAACCGTGCTCGAGATAACAAAGTCCGTTATACGTTCCTATATACAAAGTTTTTTGTTTCGATTGCAGGATGGAATAGGTTGCACGATGAGGAATCCCTGCACTTTTGCTAAAGTTTTGTAGCTGTTTGCTGTCGAGGTCGTAGCGGTACAAACCATTCAATGAACCAAGCCACAAATACTTTCCGGAAAGTAAGATGGAACGAACATCCGAGGGGAATTCTATCGGAGCTTTTTCGAACGAATATGTTTCGGTATTATAGATTAAAACACCATTGTCGGATCCTAAATACAGATGAGTAGCATCGACCAGCGTGCCACAATTAATCATTTGATTCGCCTGATTATTTATCTCGGTGAATGGATAAAAATGATGCTGAACCGTGTAGCCGTTATAGCTAAACAGGCCTTTGTTAGACCCAAACCATAGCAATCCTTGCTTGTCCTGAACAAAACAATTTACTCTGGAAGCATCTGAGTTCAGGAAAACATTATCGAAGGCACGGTAAGAGTCGGGTTGTCCCAAGGAAGACAAGCTGATGAACAAAAGGCAAATTGTAAAGCCTATTTGCTTTATTATAGAGAAAGTTTGAGCACAAGAAGGACGTGATTTATTATTCGCAAACATACAATGAGTATCGGTAGAGTAAACTTGCTGCAAATATAATCAAAGTTTTTGTGGTTCAGTGAGTCGGTTTTAGCGATTTTTAATCGCGTATATCAATATTTGACCGCAATTAAAAATCGCTAAAACCGGACTTTCATTCAATTATTTAAATGCATTCAACGCAGTTGTTGGCTTACCATCGTTTCCCCAACAACTTAATGGATAATAGCTCCAACTTCGTGCACCTTCCGGTTCCCAATAAAATACGCCTAACCCTTTGTTGCTTTGCACATCTTTTACTTTTTGCTGAACTGCTACAAGCATGTCGTAGGTGTTTTGCACGTTGGTATCTTCTCCACCAACTTCTACCACCATCACTTCTTTGCCATACCGACTGGCCATGTCTTTCAGGTTTGCAGCCAAATCAGTGATTGAAAATGTATAGTCGGGATGCATGTCGCTGAGCCAGTACGGATAATACGACATACCAATCACATCATATTTCGCTCCGTTTGCTTTTGCCGCATCAAACCACCAGCGGAAACGGACGTTATTATTCCCTTGGTCGACATGAAGAATAACTTTAGAAGTAGGACTAACGGATTTAATGGCATCGTACCCTTTATTAATTAACTGAGCCAGTTGTGCCCAGTTGTCAGTACTTCCATCGGGTAGGAGCATGCCACTTGGAGTTTCGTTGCCCACCTGAACCCATTCGGGCGTAACTCCGGCAGTTTTTAGGGCTGTCATTACACCCAACGTATAATTGTATAAAGTGTCTTTCAGTTGTGCGAAATTTAAATTTGCCCATGCTTTTGGTTTCACTTGTTTGGATGGATCTGCCCACGAGTCGCTGTAATGAAAGTCAATCATGACACGCATTCCCCATTGTTTGGCTCGCACAGCCATAGCCACAGTTTCTTCTTTGCTGCAATGTCCACTGGCTTTATCTGTCGATGGATTTACCCATGTACGCAGTCGGATGGAATTAATGCCGTGGTCTTTCAAAATTTTGAAGCAATCTTCAACTACTCCGTTGTCATTGTAGAATTTATAACCTGTAGCTTCCATTTGAGGTAGCCAGCTAATGTCCGCACCCTTTGCAAAGGTGGAATCAGTAGCGACAGTTGGTGGATTGATTATAGCTGTTTCAGCTTTGCAGCCAGAAGTGAAACAGATGAAAATGGTTGAAAAAAGAAACACGAATGTTTTTTTGATACGGAATTTCATGGTTGTGATGTTTAGTCTGCTAGATTTGAGATAGTTTGAATTGTGCGAATTTACAAATGGTCAAAATACAATGGCACAAATCAGACAAAAAATAACACAAAATGCTTATTCACTTTAAAGGTCACCTTGATTCCTCTTTAGTTTAGGCAAATAAAGAATACCGGCTAACCACGAAAGAGCTACAAATGCTACAAGCCACATCAATTTTGTTAAACTGGATTCTTTTTTATCCATAAATGAATCATATAGTCCTATACAGATATAAACGAGGCTTATAATAAGACCTAAAGGCAAAATAATGTTGGAGTACGGATAGTGTAGGATTTTCATTATTCCTCCTGCCAGACTGGCAATAATTGTGAGTATCAAACTGTAGCGATAAATGGTGACTTTGTTCATGGTATTTTTGTTGTAAGGTTTTATGTTGCAAAGTTATATTTTTTAATGGTTATTGATTCGGGTGTGGTTATATTTCAAGATTTAAACCGATTGAAAATATTCGTGGGCGAGGGTAGAAGCCATAATTATTCACTCAATATGAAATTTATCGTTAATTCTCTTTTTTTGAATTATTCATTTTCTCTTTACACTCCAAAGATACAAAAAACTTTTATTTGTTAATACCACATCTGCCTTTTTCCCCTTCTTCCCTTTTCCAAACTTTTTTCTTACATTTGTGTCCTTAAAAAATTCAAAACAATAAACTTACAATTATGGCTGTTATTAAACCGTTTAAGGGCATTCGTCCTCCTCAAAATCTGGTAGAAAAAGTGGCATCTCGCCCGTATGATGTGTTGAATTCCGAAGAAGCCCGCACCGAGGCCGAAGGAAATGCAATGTCGTTGTATCATATTATCAAACCTGAGATTGATTTCGAA
>Ga0209123_1002178_pt1 | contig 17261 bp, 11 predicted proteins | sample BarGraIncu00431A_FD_184500 | JGI IMG/M metagenome (GOLD analysis project Ga0209123, IMG submission 184500) | Arctic peat soil microbial communities from Barrow, Alaska, USA - Barrow Graham LP Incubations 004-31A (SPAdes) (version 2) | ecosystem: Environmental > Terrestrial > Soil > Wetlands >... | reverse complement strand
GTTACTCACCCGTCCGCCGCTAATCCACCCCGAAAGGCTTCATCGCTCGACTTGCATGTGTTAGGCACGCCGCCAGCGTTCGTCCTGAGCCAGGATCAAACTCTCAATTTAAAAGTTTACACTTTTTCATTTCAAATCATGATCTGCGCCAACTGTTAAGCTGGTTAAGCAACCGTTAGGTTGATTCGCATGCTCATTACATACTTTTTAGTCTTACGACTAAAATTACTTTTTTATCTAAAGTAATTAACTGGTCTAACGAAATATTATTTCGTTATTTTACCTATTTCTCTGTTTAATTTTCAAAGACCAATTGTTTGTTTCATGCTCATCGCTAACTTGCGACGACAATGAGTATTTTACCATAACAAAGTTATTGCATATTGATGTAATAGTTCATATACTGAATTTATTCTCATTTTTCTCCACTATTCATAATTAATCCTAGCCATATCTCATGTTGATACACTAGGATAAGTATATAGTTTCTTGTATCATATTTAGAAGTATCTCGTTATACTATATTTTCTTATTAATAACTACTAACTATTCCTTTAACTGTTATAATGTAGTAAAGGAGCTGAGATTATGTGCTATGAACTATTAAAGACAATTATAAAAAATACCACTAATATGGTTTTCTTTGGAGGTGCAGGGGTATCTACAGAGTATCTTTGTATTTAACATATTAATAGCAATAGACCAGATAACGCAAGGCAATAGGCAGATTTGTAGCAGGTTGTATAAGATACTTTCTAATGATCATATACAAGAAGTTAATTTTCATTTTATACGGTAGAAGATAGATGTTTATGAGGATTGAGTAGTATCATCAATATTAGGAATCATAAACAAATTAATATATATAATGTAATAAAGAGGATAGAATAGTAACGAGTTCTAGGTTGCGAAAGGGAGTATTGTAGTTGAGCAATCGTATCAGTAACAACTAAATATACTTTAAGTATCTATGTGGTATAATAGTATAAAATATAATAAAAGGTTGGATTAAATATGAAACTGCGATGTTATATAAGGAAAAATAAAGTACATATTTTAGCAAAATGTCCCTAAGAATTTTTTAGGGACATTTTGCTTTTTTTGTTCTAATCATATAGATAGAAAAAGTAAACAGGTTTGTTGTTATTATTTAAACTGTATGAGTAATTTAGTACAAATTTAATAAAATATGATTTGCTAAAAGGGGATGTAATAATGAAAAGTAAGTATTCTACATTAAAAATTAATGGAATGCATTACGTAAGAGAAATTAAAGAAGCTTCAGGAGATAGAATTTTCTACATATTAATGTCTCCGAACAATAAACCAATGAAGGATATACACGATTATCTGATTTATAGAACATTTAAGAAGGGAGATAAGTTAAATAGCATAAAAAGAACGGTCTATGATTTGGCTTATATATATGATTATATGATGTTTGAAAATCTTATTCCTGAGCTAATGAACTTTAAATGGTTACATAATTTTATTAAGGATTACCTAGCAGTAATTGATCAACGCTTTCGCGCAAGAGACTGTATTAAAAGGAGTATGTTAAATGAGATACCTGTAAGAACGGTATTTAGGAATAATGATAAGATAAACATTTTAACTAAATTTAATTGTGATGGTGCTTCAACAGAATTAATAACTGGAATAGTACAATCTGTAAAAGAATATTTTGAATACCTTGTTACTGAGAAATATAAAGATATTGATTTAGATAATTTATTTAATATCTCGGAGATCCGTGCGGATTCTGATTTAGACATGACTAGTTACACAAAACGAGTAAAAGAGGTTTATACTATCAACGGAATTTTGGTAGGAGCAGGGGTTCCTATCCAAAATAGCTCTAGATACGGCAAATCAATTGATAGTGAGTGTATATTTGAGCCAGTAGAGGAAGACGCTTTTTTAGAAGCTCTTAAAACTGAAAACCCAATGTATAGATTATATTTTTTTTTATTACTAGTTACAGGATTAAGGGAGGCTGAGGGGAGAGCAATAAAGTTATTTGATTGTCCTTTAAAAGGATATGAATTTGATTTTAGTAGACTTGATTCACATTTGTGTGTCTTAGACAATGATATGTGGATGGTTAAAGTAGTTGTTGATGAGAATAATCCTCCAGATTTAAAAGTAAAATTTGATAAACCAAGAAATATAGAAATTAGTGATATGACTAAGACTTTGAGAAATATGTTAACAGAAGCTTTAGTCTATAGAAGAATGTTATTAAAGAAAAAACGGATAAGGGAGCACAATTTTTTGTTTGTTAATAGAAATGGAGGGCGGCTATTATACAAAAGTGTATATGATAGATTTAACATTATTCTTGAAAAGTCGGGTCTTGGACATAGAAAAGGCGAAGGGCAACTAACTATTCACTCCACTCGCCATACCTATGCCACTACATGGATATCTACAGTACAGAAAAAAAACGAACTTGATGTAGATTTAGATATATTAAGTAGAATGCTAGGACACTCTAGTCCAAAAGTTACTAAAACTACTTATATGCACTTTTTTATAGATCAAAAGAAAGAAGTTATCAGACAAATGGAAAAATCAAAAATGCAAAGGAGCGATAGTTAAAATGGAGATGCCGACTATCAACGATTTCTTAAGTTTTTATACACAATATTCAAAAGATGTAACTTCTTTAGAAAAGGGAAATAAATTATATGAAGAATTCTTGGAGAAGTATAACTCAATTGATAAGGTTATTTCTTATCTAGAAGATGAAAAGTCAAAAGAAAATTCTTACTTAAGCCCAGTATATCTTTATTTATGTATAAGACTACAAATTAAATGTAATTTGGATGTATTTAAGCATCAAATCCATAATTCATACAATATTGTAATGTACTTTAATATGATGGATGAAAGCTCAATTAGTATTTGTAATGAAAATTATAAGAAACAAAAGATGAATGAACATAGTCTTTATAAGGTATGCTCATTTTTTATAAAGATGTGTCTTGTAAGCCAAAAGTCAAATATTAGGAATTTTACTATTAATGATATTAGAGAGATTGAAGGAAAATTAATAGAAAGATATTCAACGATAAATTATGTTTATAGATCCATTCTTACATTACTTGAAAGAATAATTGGTGGCAAGATAAGCCCTTATGTCAAACGAAGATTTATACGAAATAGTGAATATAAATATGGAACTACTGAGAAACAGTTCATAGAAGCCCTTGATAGATATTATTCTTATATAGATAAAAAGCCATATAAAAATAAGAGAACAAAGCAAAAGTATAAGTCAGCTATAAAAAGATTTTTTATATGGTTAAAAGTTGGTTATCCAGAAGTTAATGATTTTAATAAACTTGAAAGAAATCATTGGGGAAAATATAAAAAGAATGTAATAGATACACAAAACCTTGCACCTGATACGAGAGAGAATTACGTCAATAATGCTGTGTGTTTTTTTGAATGGTGTTATAAAAATAAATTTATTCCTAATGAAATAGTAGAGTCTGGAGAACGAGTTTGGTTAAGGAATCATCATAGTTTTGAAGGAAACAAAAGAATGTACGAGAGTAGAGAACATTACAAAAGGGTATTTATCACAATATTGACATATGAACCACAGGATGAATTTGAGGAATTAGCACAACATTTCTTACTTATAGCATCGGCATGTGGACTTCGTCGAAAGGAACTTTATTGGTTAGGTCCAGGATGCATTGTATCTAGAGGAGAAGGAGTAGGAGAAATAACCTCACAAATAGAAGAAAAAACTGGCATTATAAATAAAATAACATCTATAATGCCTTGGGGAATTGAATCAGTCAATTTTTTAGAAGAAAGATTTAATAAGGGACCTAAAATTAAATTTTATGATGAGGAGTCAGGGAAGGAGTATTTCTCACTTTTTGAGTATAATGGCAAGATAATATACAGGACTAATGTATACACTTTCTTCGATAAAATTATGCTCCTAGCAGATATAAGAGATGAAGAAGGTAATATAATATTATATAAAAATATAAAATTTCATGCTTTTAGACATCAAAAATATAATGACATATATGAGATAACTAAGGGAAACTTAAGTGCAGTGCAAAGTGACTCTAATCATGACAGTATGGCAATGCTTAGGAATTATGTAGTTCAGAATATAGGGAAAAAGAGGAAAGATTCAGTAAAGTTGTTAGAGAAAGGCCTGATTGTAGGTAGATCTGCAAAAATACTTAATGCGATGCTAGAAACACCATATGCTCCAGATGAATTATTAGGTATTATAAAAAAAATGAATGTATCATTAAGTTTTTTAAAAGAAAATATTAAAAATATCATCATGGACTTAGGATTTGGATTTTGTAGTAGTACGTCCTGTAATCTAAGTAAAATATGTGAATCATGTATATATTTTTTTACTTGTGGCGAATTCATAGAACAACTTCAAAACAGATATATAAATAATTTCTTTATATTACAATATAAAATGGTACATGAGGGAAAAGAAAAAATGATTGAAAATGAGAAATTTGGAACCTTTGTTAAGGATCTGAAATACCAAGAAAAGTGGCTTATGGAACTTGGAATGTCAATTCAAGAAATTCACAGTTTAAGACTTAAATAATAAGAGAGTAGGGGTTGATGGTTTTATGAATTTGCTAAATGATGTTGAAGTAGATGATAAAGGCATGGAATTAAACATAAAAGAATACATTAGATATTTAAATATCGATAATACTAAATTACATTTGTCAGAGGATGAATTTAATAGTATTTTAAGTTTACATGTTGCTCAAGGTGAAATGAGTTCCTTGACACGAAAGTGTAACATTAAGCTATATAAAATGACTATTGATAAGTTTCCTACAGTAAGAGCATGGGAAAACGCAAAAGTCGAAGATAAAATTATATACTATCCAACATATCGAATAACTAATGTTAGGTACTATCAGATCATGTTAATATGTATGAGAATAAAGGGAGATTGGAATGTTATTAGTAAGCAGGGATATAAAATCCCCAATATACTTACAACTGAAGAAAAATCATCAATTTTTGATTCATTTAAGGCAGCTAGGTATTCAGAAACAGGATTTAAATTTATTTGTAACCAGTTTATAAAAATTATGCTTACGACTGGAAAAGAACTATATCAAATTGATGAACAAGATATATATAAATATCGAGAATTTCACCATGATGGTAAAGGAAATAAGGAGTTGTTTAATATTGCTAAACGGATAGCTAGTGTTCCAGCTATTTTAAATTATAAAGTAAAGCAAATAGACTTAAAAGAAAATAATGTTGAAAATGAGAATATGGAAATAAGGAATATTTATTTTGATTATATAGAAAGAGTAAATAATACACAAGTTAAGTCAACAGCAAATGATTCAAAATATGTTTCAAGATTATTTGTAGATTGGTTATGGGATAATTATTCACATTTGCAGAGCTATATGGAGCTAAACATAGATTATATCGAAGAGTTTGTTTATTGGAATAGACTGAGAATCTCTACTGTTACTAATAGAATTCGAACTGCCACAATGGTTAATGGCGAGCTTAGCAAGCTGAAAGGATTCTTAAAATACCTGAAGAGGAGAGAATTAATAAATTATGAAATTAAGGTATTTATTAGTGGTAGTAACTGCGATTTCGATAATTTAAGATCTAGAAGTTCAATGATTCGTCCCTTACCAGTACCTATAACTGATAGAATCGCCATCGAAAAAATAATTAATAACATGGATGAATCAACAGGATATTTATATATTAAGAAAAATATGTTCAAACTAATGTATCTTTTAGCACTAAGACCCAGTGAAGTTATCTCTCTAAAATGGGATTGTATAAAAGGAACTAAGGAGATTTTAAACTTACATGTCCATAGAGCTAAGGGATTTAAAGAAAGATATATTCCGCTTATACTTGAAGCAATTGATATTATTAAGGAATTACAACAGTTTAGTAAAGACGCTGTTCCGATATACAAAGAATGGGATGGAGAGATTGCAAAACGGTTATTTGCTTATAATGATAGCGTTATTAATATTCATGCATTAGAAGTTGAATTTAATAAATTGTTAATTTTAAATGGTCTTGTAAACATTGATAATAGGCCTAAATATACGCTTTATGTTTTAAGAAAGATAAGAATAACAACCTGGTTAGAATTTGGAATATCAGAATATACTGTGGCAGAGCTGGTAGGGCACGGAGACCTTGAATCACTAAGTCATTATATCATTAGTAAAGAGGTTAGAATAAAAAATGCTTCGAAGGTATTTTATACCTTTTATGATGATTTATTAATTCAAATTAAAGAAAAAGGGTTTTATGAAAATAACGACAATGCAATTGAGATTGAAAAAGATTACGCCGAGGAATTAATTAAAGATTTAACTGAAATAGAAAATAAAAATATTAATGTAGTAGCGTTAGAAATGGCATTTAATCAGTTCCCCGAATTGATGTTACCTTTACCATGCGGTAATTGTCTTGCACTAATATTAAATGATGAGAGTTTTGAATGTGAAAAAATGAAAATCCCATGTTTGGAATGTAGTGACTTAAAGGTAGATGAAACTCATATTATAATATTCGATAATTTCATTAAAAAAAATAAATCAAGGAAACTCCATCAAAAAGAAAAGTTAGAGGGGTTAGTAAATCGTGCTAATGCTATATTAGAACGGCTATTAAAGTTTTACCAAGTTAAGTTTGAATTTTCAAAAGGGGTTGTTGATATTCGATTTAAACAGTTATTTAATGAAGTTTTCCCAAAGCGTGGTAGAAAGGGTGTCAAAAAGTGATGAAAGAAAAATGTGCGAAAGATATAAGCATAAGGGGAATAAACGGTTCTAAAAATTTAGAAGAAGTAAGAATGAAAACTATCCTAGAAAATAGGAAAGCTGTTAAGAAAGCACTTAATTACTTTAGAGACCAAAAAATTCCATTATTGAAGCAAGAATTATCTGTGATATCGGGGTTGTCAGTTTCTACATTAAATCGAAGCCCATACAAAGAAATTATTACAGAATATAAAGATGAGGAAAAAGTTTTGCTAACACCAAACTTAAAACAAGAATTTTCAGCAATTGTAAAAGAGAATAGGATTTTAAAGCAGGAGAAAAAAGAATTAGAGGAAAAGTATAAGAGACTTAAGAAAGAATATAGATTTACTAAGGAAATGTTAGGCTTTTAATTTTAATAAGTATAAAGGCATAAGCAATGGTGCCTTTATACTTACAAATGATTAATCAATGTTAGAAAAACGACATTGTGGTAAAGCAAAACAAATTAAAAAACACATTTATAGTATATTGCTTAGAACTTTTCCGACACTATCATTTATTACTATATTAGCAATATTATCATATTGTGTAGCAGATTTATTAATCAGTATCAAATTTTTACCTTTAAAATAACGAATCAGACTAGCAGCTGGATATACTACTAATGAGGTTCCACCAACTATTAGTGTTTCAGCTTTTGATATGTATTCTAGGGATTCTTCTAAAACATGATTATCTAGAGATTCCTCATAAAGTGTGACATTGGGTCTTACTATACCTTGACATTTAGTGCACTTTGGTACAATTTCATTAGACTCTAGAATAAAATTAAGATCGTAATGTTCCCCACATTTTATACAATAGTTGCGATGAACTGAACCATGCAACTCAAATACGTTCTTACTACCTGCCATTTGATGGAGACCATCAATATTTTGAGTTATAATCGCTTGAATTTTTCCGTTTTTTTCCAATTCAGCAAGTGCATAATGAGCTGCATTAGGTTTAGCATACGGATATATCATTTTTTCTTTATAAAATTTAAAAAAATCCTCTGTATGGTTAATGAAGAATGTATAACTTAATATTTCTTCAGGAGAATAACTCCCTTTATTACTAATAGTATATAATCCAGTTGTAGATCGAAAGTCTGGTATTGATGACTCAGTAGAAACACCTGCACCTCCGAAGAAGACTATGTTATTTGATTGAGATATTATTTTTTTCAAACTATCTTTATTCATATTATCACCTTAAGTATATTATAACACAAATGAAGTTGTATGATGATATCAGAAATCAGTACTTTTCGGATAAATTATTATTGTGACTTAGCATTTTATAGGTAACTTGTGAATTATTACAGAATTAATGGTATCTGTGCGTGCATAGATAAGGATTCAATATTCTTATATTATGAAATTAACCCTTTACTTAATGATGTAGGCTTTTGTTATGTTAGAAATCAACGTTATTTTTAAACTTAGCCTTAATTAATAAAAAGTATTTGTTATAAGTTGATACCGATATATCCTAAAGGAAACAATTAAATCTATGGCTACAGTACCAGCCCAGTTAATGGGGAAGTTTAATTCAATATTTTATGAATACACATAGGATACTGTATTCAAGCATTGGGAGTTGATCAATTTGAATGATAAAGTTATTGTATTAGATAATTTCAGAATCCAAAAGAATAGAAGTCATTTAAAAAATGTTACTAGCATAAATAGAAAATCATTATATATATTAATTGGTATCCCAGGCTCCGGAAAATCTTATTATGCACAAAAACATCTGAAAAATGATTCCACAATAATTGTTTCAACTGATGAAATAAGGAGAGAAGTTTACGGTAGTTATAAATTCTCAGGGGATACAAATAAAGAAGTAATTAAAATTGCAAAGCAAAAAATTGAAGATGGACTTATATGTAATTTAAATATCGTATTTGATGCAACTAATACAAATAAGAGCTATAGAAAGCAGATAGTTAGCATTGGTAAGAAGTATGAAACTCAAATGATAGCAATTGTATTCCAAACTTCAGTTAGTGAGTGTATTAATAGAAATTCATTAAGGTCACCTGAAAGAAGAGTTCCTAATAACATAATTTCAAGCATGGCAAAATTTAATTCCAAAATCGATAAACTTAACGAAGGATTTGATAGTGTTATTTATATTAATAGCTGAGGCTAAAAAATAAAACATAATTAAAGGACAATAGAAGAAGAATATTATACTAACCATTCAGCTATGGAGTGCACAATTAGTTGAAATACTTTATATTACATGTAATGTATTATAAAGTATTAATAGTAATTATAATATTATAGTTAATATTTATTATAAAAAAAAAGGGAATGTAGCTAGATTTGTGTAAACAAATCTAGCTACATTCCCTTTTTTGTATTATTAAAAGGTATTTGTGAAAATAATATCTAATAATTAAGTGAGGAGAAATAGTTATGAAAGAAATTGAATCACCAGATTTTGATTTAAAGGCAAATGTTAAAAAAATGTAAGACTAAAGTATATTTCAATTAAAATTAGTATAGAAATTCACTCCTGTACTAATTTTTTATTTTTAAAGTAATACTAATACTGGGGTAGTGTGGATATTATTATATTATTTGTAAAACTTTTAATTTATACATTAAAACATAAAAATTATGCTGTTTTAATTTAGACTACATTTCTCAAACCCTTGTATCAACGTTTATACAACATTGCCTTTATCTCTCAATAGTAAAACAAGCATCAATAATAAAACATATTATCACAAGATAATAACTTTAACTACCTATCTAAAAATAACGTGAATTTAAAAATACACTTATATTATTTATAATCTAATATAGCTAGGTAACTCCGTATAAATAGAATACGAAACTTAATCATTATATTATTCAAAAAAACAAAATAACTCTCTAATTATTAGCTATAGCTCTTCTAACGCAAAATGATATAAGTACTGTGCACTTGTATATGCCGCATATTCCTGGTAATTATCGCTTTTCTTTGAATCTCCAAAATCGCAGATAGATTTTATTGCAAATACACTTGGCTTAGGATCTGAGCAGAATTCAGCCGCACAGAATACCCCATATATCTCCATTTCTATTCCAACTAGTTTTCTAGCATGTTCAAGAATATCATTTATTAAATCTTGATTTTCGACTACAGCCGCTCCAGATGCAAATGGTCCAAGAAAAACATTTAAATCAGTTTTTGGCTTATCCATCGTACCCTCTTTCTTTATTTCTGTAACAAAACTCCTTTTAGCCATATGAAGCGCAAACTTTTCCCTTAATTCATATTTAAGTTGAATTGGTTTAGGATCTGGAACAAAAACTGTTTTCCCATCCTTTATATTGAACTTTATCTTTCCACTTCCATAATCCCACGAATGTTCAGCTATTAATATATCTCCAAAGTTTGCATTTCCTCTAATCCCTGCTGTAATCCCTACCATTGCTAAATATTTGGGATGAAAATTACTTATTAATTTCATTGAAGTAACTGCAGCTGCAGGCATTCCCATTTGAATCGAGGATGTTGCAATTACTTTTAATGACTTCTTGCCATTTTTAAATATGCCTTTATGATATATAGTAGAATCGTTTGGGTATCTAAATTCTTCCCAACCTGCATCCAAATCTAAAACACTTGATAATTCTGGTTTCCGTAATGCAGTAATAATTGCAATATCACATTCAGTTTTTTTTTCAGTTAAAATAGACTTTTTTAAGGCAATTTTGGATTGCAATAGATATGTTATCTTATTTCCCAGCTGTCTTTTCCATTCATCAAATTGCTCCTCATATTGTATGATTACCCAAAGTTCTTCTAAAAAAATGTTATCAAATTTTTCCTTCAAATTTTTATGTGCTGTAATACCTATAATATGAAATGGCCTTTTAAGTCTGATACTTTTGTTTAATTCATCTAAAAACTTTACGCCTGCATCTTCCTTACAATCATCTCCATGCCTCGTAGGTAAACAGATATCCAAAATCATCAGATCAAATTGCTTCACCGCTAGTATCTGCCTTGCATTTACTAGATCTTTAGCTGTCTCAATATTAGAATCTAATATTTCCGTAAATTCATTTATTACAGATCGTATTTTTTTTCTCTTTTCACTATCATCGTCTACCACTAATATATTTATCATTGTGTACCCCCACTCGTTAAAAATTAGAATTTATCAATTGTTCTAAATCATCGGCCCAATTAGATATACTAGCACTATAATAAACTAATCCTAGATATATTAATGGAAATTGTTTGTTTAGTCTTACATCTAATTCTTCTAATGTTGTTTCACCTTCGCCGAAGCTATCATACTGTGTAACAACTATGGCTTTACCATTAATCTTTTTTCTTTTCATTTCTCTTAGAATGTCTTCACCACCAAATAATCTAAGTCTTCCTCCTGGCTCAGTAGGGGTAATATCATAGGTTGGCATACTCATGTCTAATAATATTAAATCATATATCTGATTTGATATCTCATTTGATATTTCTTTTATTCCACTTTGATATGATTTTTTAATTATTATATCGCAGTCTTTCCAATTATATAAAAGGCATTGTGAAATTTGTTTCGATTTATTGTCATCATCTTCAACTATTAGAATCCTCATCTACAATCAATCTCCTCTTATCTAATCTTATCTCAACTTTAAAAATATCATCATCTATAGCGTCTACATTAATACTATTTTCTGTCTTTAAATCATATTTTAAAGTCTTAAATATTTTAGGGTAACCACTTCCGCCCTCAATACTCGCATACGTCCTTATATCATTAATATTATCTATTTTTCTTTTAATACTTTTTATATCATTTACTAAAACTTTTTTCCTCTCTTGCGATACATTATTTTTAATTACGATACTAAAAAAATCTTCATCTTCAAATGTTTTTATCTCACATTCTAACATGCTTGGCTTAAGACCTGAATTTATAACAACATTATTTAATAATATTAAAACAATATCTACGAAGTATGTAAATACTTTCCCTTGAAAGGTCGAACCTTTCTGTACATCAATATCCCAAGAAAAATTTGCATACTTAGGATGTATATTTTTTATAATTTCTAAACAAACCTCAATAAGTTGAAACATGTTAAAGTTAATGTTATTTTTATTTTTGGCAAGATTAAACCATCTTGAAATATTTTCAAGCTCATTTTGTATATTTGTACGACAAATAGCTACATTCCGTAGCAACTCCTTAATTGAGCTATCACTTGAATCTATTAGGCTTAAATTTACAATATGATTTTCTAGATTATCAAGATTATTTATAAACTCTTGTTTTAAATCATTAGAAATCTTATTCCTTACTTTTTCTAAATTGGTTTCAGTTAATTTCCATAATACATTAAATACTGTCTCAATAAATTCATCAAAATTATTAATATCTTTACATAAATAAAAATAATCCACCATATCAGCTTGGTAAATTGTAAAATCGAATAGTCCTTCTAAGTTCTTAGACTCTGTTTTTATTTGTATCCATTGATTAGGTACTTTTGATATTACATCATCAACAGACTTTGAGAACCCTGCTAATATCTGCTGAATATTATTTGTTAAATTATTATTTAGATGAGTTATTTTTTTCTCCCAATATGCATTAATTGCATATTCCTCTGATTCTTTATTGTTTTTATTTGTAATTAGGTTGTTTGCATCAAATTGTTTTCTTAATTGGCTTAATAAAGTACCATGCCTAATTCTCATACCTAAATAATAATCAAGTCCATATTCGTACCTTGATATAAATTTATCTCTAATCTCAATAAATATTTCATTAAACAGAACATAGCGTGGTTTTTGAGAATAATTAGCTTCTAATAGATATACTGTTTCTGTTGTATAACTTACGTTATTCATATCATTTAAATCTAAGATTTTATAAGGATGTAATATCCCAGTAAGCTTTATATATCTATCATAACTTTCTTTTATCATATTATATGAAGAGTTCCTTATACCCTCTACATCAACATAAATTTTGCTATCGTCAATTTGCTGTATTCTTTTTCTAATCATTGATTTTTGAGTTATATTACTAATTTCTTCGTTATACACTTTCTTATTATCTGGATCTAGGTTTGTTAACCACTGGCATAGTGAAATCCTTTCTTTTTCTAAATCATCTGTACCCGAAAAATAATACGATCCATCTACATTATCGGATATACAGATATATCTTAGGAAAAATATTAGTTCGCTTTTTTCATATTTTTCTTGAAATAAAATCAATTCACTAGCCTTATTAACCTCATTTTTATAAAGAAAGTTATCATAAGATCCATATATTCTATTGTGATCTTTGGGATCATCTAGAAAATATATTATAGGCATTGATATATCTGCATATATTTCTTGATTGTCTAAGTTTTCTATAAGCGATATCAAATTATGAAGGTTAATTCTCTTATTTAAATATCCGTTATCTAGAAAATTATTTATAATTAACTTTTTACATTCATGAATTTTTTGAACTTTTATGAAACAATTATATAATCTTACGATTACCTTTTGATATATGTATATTCTATAATTTTCATTAAGTTCCTTAGACTCATCTATAATATTACTATTTAAATCTATTGCTTTAGCGTATAAATGATTATATTCATATATTTGGGCTAAATACCTTTTAAGGCGAATTTCATCAATATTGAAATCTTTAAGTTTGCTTTCTTGATTTTCATCATATTCAATTAGCATAGAGTAATATTGTTTCCAAAACTTAATAGTTATGCTTTGATTATATTCTCCTTCTAGATTACATAAATATATATAAGAATTATTAATCGATGTATATGCTCTTGATAAACGTGGATTTAAAAATTTTGAATTTAATTCTTTTAAAGTATTCCCAGAAATTTTCTTATCCATTATTTTATCATTTACAGATAAAAATAGTTGGTTACCAAAGTTAGAATTGCCGATATTTTGGACTATTTTTAATTTGTTCCACATACTTTCATTAACCTTTTCGCCGTTCGTATAACTAATAAATAAACTTTCGAGTACATTATTTAAAATTGAATCACCTTCAATTGGTTTTTCAAAATGCAATTTTATATAAAGTAATGATTTTATATAATATTCGTATAGTTCAAAACAATTAGTATTTTTCAATATTTCCTTTTTAGTTAATATAAAACACTCTTGATACTTTCCTAGTGTATACAAATCTGATATATTAATTAATAAGTCTGACAAATAGTCTGTTTTTATATCTGCATTAGGATCAAGGTAAATTAGGAGTTTATCGAGATTTGTATCATTTATCTTTTTTCTTAACCTATATACATATTTTTGAATCACCTTATCTTCTGAAGTAGATTTATCTGAACAAATAATTTGAAATACTTTAATTAAAGTCAAGTACCTGTCAACAATTGAAAATATATTTTCGATATGAATTATATCAATAAAGTTTTCCATCTTCTCACCAAAATAAAAGTTTAATTTAAATGTTAAAAACTCAGCTAAAGATTTTGCTTTAAATTTTTGATTAAAGTTTTCTAAAAACTTATTAAAAGAATTTATATATTTTTGTATAGATGTAGTTTTTTCAGCCTTTCTACTTAAAAATTCAGCAATCCATGAAACAATAATATTCAACTCGCCTTCATTGATTTGGTTAAGCTGCTCTTTGTTTTCTTCTAAGCCATACCTATATTCTGATAAAACAAATTTATTTTCAAGCGACCAAGTGGATACACATATATCGCTTTCTATTTTTTCAAGTATTATGTTAGCTTTTACATAATCTCCTTTATATAAGTTTATTTCAAATGAATCCTTTAGAAGTAGAAATTCATTAATTTGTAAAGAAAATTTTTCAATGGCTAATATACACCAATTGACTTCTCTTTCAAATGATTCATCAGACTGAAATAAATTTTTGCCTTTTCCTAAATCACTATATGTTTTAGGCAGAGGATTACCAAATATATATTCATCATAAGAACCATTATTGTTTTTAGTTAAATCATCAATAACATTTTTTATTGTAAATAAACTACATTTATACTTTAATCTTGTAATTACCTTTTTATATTCTGTCTTGTTTGATAAAATTAGATGTTTTTTAAATTGAATAAAGCTTGTATTATTATTGATATCTACATTTTTTTTACGATTTATATTATAATTTGACCCTGACATACTAGTCCCCCTATTAACCCACACTTCAATTATATTTTTCAACTTCCCATTTTAAAGTAATTGTTATTTCACAACATTCACTCTAATACCATTATTCAACAAATAAGCTTAACTTCCTTTAAATTTCTAATAAAATAATAAATTAACTACTCTTTAATTTTACAAAACACTGTTGTTTTTATAGACTAATGAAGTACTACCTACTACATTATTTCTAATTTACCTTTCACCTGTGTTCAATTCCATAAAAAAAGGAGCATCGCTGCCCCTTAGCACTATTTCCACAAACACTTAGTAAATTCCTCTATCTCTTTTTTCCTTTTTCAATTACTTCAAAAGTCTATAGACATTTTATCATTAGTTATATTCAGAACATCTCCCACTTTAGATTACATATGGATCTTAGACTTTTAATATTCAGATTTTCCTATTATTATTTTCTCATACCGCAAATTTGCTTTCAAATTTATCTATAATTGCTTTAATAAATTCCTCCTATTGTGATGGTTGACATTTACTACATGTATTATTATTGAATTTCAGTTAAAAATAATAATTATAATATTATATAGAGGTGTTAATCTTATGTCAAAAACTACTTACGTTTCAAGTATAAACGTAACACAGAAAAAAGAAGACTCAAATTTGCAAATAATTTTTTCTTCTGGTAGAAGAAAAGCAAAGATTGATGTTTTAGGTAATCCCATACTGATTGAATGTACATCTTGTAAGCAGATGCTTCCACTTTGTAAATTTGGCAAATCGAGTAAGGCTTGGTTTAACCATAAGGAAAAGTGTATGAATTGTCTAAAACTAAAAAAAGATAAACATTCTAGTACTATCACTAAAAAATACGCTGAATTATCAGCAAAAAACACAATTTTGCTTAATCTATCTTATGACTTTAGCATAAATCGTAATGATATTACATTATTAGATTATGGTATGGAAGGCATATATTCTATCTATGATGACAAAGGTATCGTAATTTATATTGGGCAAACCAACTGTATTAAACATCGATTATTGCAATATTTAAGTTCTAGCGCTCACATTAAACAAATCGGCAAATTACTGGATACTGTATGTTTAATTATAACTTTTGATAAATGGGATAGAGATATTATAGAAAGCTATTTAATAAGAATATATAGACCAATCTTCAATATAGATAAAAATACTAATTGGAATTCATATTTAAAAACAAGAGGTTTAGTTGAAGATATTGCAATAAATAGGGAAAATATAAAATCGAACTATCCCTTGCCTTCTGTCCCTACTAAACAATTTGACTTTACAGATCGATTAAAGCATAGAACTTTTGAAATTATTAGAAGAAAAAAGTTATGCTTTCCAATAACACCTTTAGTATCTCTTACAGTTGAAGAATATTGAGAACACTTAATTTGTTGTCGATGAGTCGTTATATAACTAAAGATACGACTAAAAGTTGCATTCCTGATTTTCGTTCCAAAAATGGTTTATATACCATACATACTGATTTAAAATTTCCTCCTGAAGTTATTTTAAGTCATTCTTTTTTTATAAATAATACTGAGGACTTTTTTCAATTTTATAAATCTAATATGATTTTTCCAGATGTAGTACCTAATGCTGCACATACTACATTAACCAAACTAGAAGAAAAAAACAAATTAAAAGCTATAATAACCCAAAATATTGATGGTTTACACCAAATGGCGGGCTCTAAAAATGTATATGAACTTCATGGATCTGTACATAGAAATTATTGTATGAAATGCAATAAATTTTTTGACTCGAATTATATACTAAATAGTAAAACCATAATACCTAGGTGTAATAGTTGTGGTGGAATTATTAAACCAGATGTAGTTCTTTATGAAGAAAATCTAGATATGGATATCTTAGAAAGTTCTATTAAAGCAATAAGTAATGCTGATACATTGATTATAGGTGGCACTTCTCTTGTGGTTTATCCTGCTGCAAACTTAATAAAATATTTTAAAGGTAATAAACTAATTCTTATTAACAAGTCCTCTACCCCTTATGATAATCAAGCAGATTTAGTTATACATGACAGTATAGGAAAAGTTTTAAGTACAGTATATGAATATTAATTTATATTTTAAGAAAATAAAAACCACTAAGTATAACTTAGTGGTTTTTTCTTACCTGGCGACGACCTACTCTCCCACAAAGTTACCCCTGCAGTACCATTAGCGCATTGAAGCTTAACCGACCTGTTCGGTATGGGAAGGGGTGTTACCTTCATGCCATAATCACCAGATTGAGAAA
>Ga0209123_1002177_pt1 | contig 17273 bp, 13 predicted proteins | sample BarGraIncu00431A_FD_184500 | JGI IMG/M metagenome (GOLD analysis project Ga0209123, IMG submission 184500) | Arctic peat soil microbial communities from Barrow, Alaska, USA - Barrow Graham LP Incubations 004-31A (SPAdes) (version 2) | ecosystem: Environmental > Terrestrial > Soil > Wetlands >... | reverse complement strand
AAAATCATTATGTCACCAGGAAGGTATATTCAAGGAAGTGGAGAACTTAAAAAAATTAAGGATCATATTGAAGCCTATGGAAAATCATTTTTAATAATTGGAACAGACAGAGCAATTAAACAGACGACAAGCACCATTGAAATAAGTTTTGAAGGAAGTGGATGTAAGTTATCCTATGAAACTTTTAATAGAGAGTGTTGCGTTGAGGAAATAGAACGATTGATAAAAGTAGTAAAAGCTTCAAGTTGCGACGTAATTGTTGGTGTAGGTGGAGGAAAAACTTTTGATACTGCAAAAGCTGTTGCATATTATTGCAAACTTCCAGTAATTATAGTACCTACAATAGCTGCAACGGATGCGCCATGCAGTGCATTATCAGTTATTTACACTAAAAAAGGAGTCTTTTCAAATTACTTATTACTCCCTAAAAATCCTGAAGTTGTATTAGTTGATACGGATATAGTTGCAGAGGCTCCAGTAAGACTATTAGTATCTGGAATGGGAGATGCCCTTGCTACATATTTTGAAGCAAGGGCTTGCTCCGAAGGAAATAGAGGGAATATGTCAGGTGAAAAAGCAACACTTGCAGCTATGGCACTAGCTAAACTTTGTTATGATACATTATTATCAGATGGAGTACAAGCAAGGATTGCTTGTGATGGTAATGTATGTACGAAAGCTGTTGAAAACATAATTGAAGCTAACACTTATTTAAGTGGAATTGGTTTTGAAAGTGGAGGTCTTGCAGCAGCACATGCAATTCATGATGGATTTACAGTGCTTGAAAAAACTCATAAACTTTATCATGGTGAAAAGGTTGCATTTGGTGCAATAACACAATTAGTACTTGAAAATAGACCTCTTGATGAAATTGAAGAAGCAATATTGTTTTGCAAGAGTGTAGGACTTCCATGTACACTTACTGATCTAGGAATAGGATATGTAACTCCTGAGGAATTAATGAGTGTAGCGGTTGCTTCTTGTGGACCAGGAGAAACAATGATTAATGAACCATTTGTGGTTACTCCAAAGGACGTTTATGCTGCACTACTTTCTGCAGATGCACTTGGAACTATGTGTAAATAAGAAATATTAGCAACATAAAAGCAGAATAAATTTTTTCATAAGATAAGAGCATCATACTATAATTTTAGTATGATGCTCTTATCTTATTTATCAACAGTTGATGTATAGGCAATATATTCGATTTACATATTAGATAACACTTCGAAAACTTCATTTAAATCAGGCAATTGAGCCTTAGGATATACTTTAACCCATGCTACAATGCCATTCTCATCTATTATGATGTTAGCACGCTCGGATATTCCCTTTTCTTCAATAAAAACTCCATAATCCAAAGCAACTTTTCCATGTGGCCAAAAATCTGAAGGGAGCATTAAATTTTGAAGAAGAAGTGCAGCGGCCCAAGCTTTTTTAGTCGGACATGGATCTACACTAAAACCAAGTGGTACTGTGTTTAGTGTTTGGAATCTACCCCAATTATTATCAAGGGCCCTCATTTGATCAGTACATACTGGTGTCCAGGCAAGAGGATGCCAGGAAAGTAATACTCGTTTCCCTTTAAAATCTGCTAAACAAACATTAGAATAATCATTACCTTTTATTGAAAAGTCGGGTGCAGTCTCGCCTACTTCAATTAATTTCATCTTTAAGTCTCCTTTATGATTTTTTACTTAAGTTAATTTTGTATTTTAGTATAATTTATTATGTGCATTATATTAATATTTATTTAAATATGCCAGAAATTATTAAGCATAAAAATTCAATTAAATACATATAGATTAATGAATTATTGATTTTTATATATAAACATTAGTGAGGAGAATTGAATATATACTCCTTTTTTTTTATTATAGAAATTAAATTGGTTAGTAGAGGAGACAAAATATGATTGGAGTATCTAAACTATTATGTGGGACTGAAAATTTTGGAGACAAATTAAGGTATGCGAGCGGAGCTAGCACGCAAAAAAATGGAGTTAGTAAAGGCCATGGTCCTGTTGTTGTGTGGAATTGCACAAAAACCTGTAATTTAAAATGTATACATTGTTATGCAAATTCAGATAGTAAAAAATATAAAGGTGTATTAAGTACTAAAGAGGCCATAGCTCTTATTGATGATTTTCATAATGCTAAAGTGCCAGTAATACTATTCTCGGGAGGGGAACCATTACTTCGTGGAGACCTATTCGAGTTAATAAAGCATGCAGGTGAGCATAAGATGCGTTGTACTATTTCTACTAATGGTACGCTTATTGACAAAGATGTTGCAAAAAGAATTAAACAAAGCGAAGTTGGATATGTAGGAATTAGTTTGGATGGTATTGGTGATAGACATGATGAATTTAGGCGTACTAAAGGATGCTTTGATAAAGCTTTAAATGGAATAGAAAATTGTAAAAAAGTTAATCAAAAAGTGGGTGTACGGTTTACTATTAATAGTCATAACTATGATCAAATAGAAGATATATTTAATTTAATTAAAGAAGAAAAAATTAATCGTGTTTGTTTTTATCATTTGGTTTACTCAGGGAGAGGAAGCGAAATGATTAAAGAGGACATATCTCATGAGGAGTCAAGAGCTGCAATGGATTTGATTATGAAAAAAACTGTAGAAATTGGAGATAAAGTAGAAGTACTCACTGTAGATAATCATGCAGATACAGTTTATCTTTATTTACAAGCATTAAAAAAATACCCTCATTTAGCTGATAATATATTCAAATTAATGGAGATGAATGGTGGGAATCGTTCTGGTATTGCTATTGCAAATGTTGATTACCTAGGAAATATACATGCAGACCAGTTTACTCCACAATATACTTTTGGAAATGTTAAAGAAAGATCGTTTAAAGAAATTTGGGAAGATACAACAAGTCCAATTATGAAGGGATTAAAGGATAGAAAAAATTTGCTTAAGGGTAGATGTAATAAGTGTAAATGGTTAAGTGTATGTAATGGTAATTTTAGAACAAGAGCGGAATCCGTAACTGGAGATTTTTGGGCATCAGATCCTGCATGTTATTTGAGCAATAAAGAAATTGGTGTGCATGAGGAAATTGGGTTAGTTTAGCAGCTTAGAAGAATATGGTTAATAGCTTAGAAAAAGATGCTTAGGGGGTATAAATATGATCATGTCATGGAACATAACTAATAAGTGCAATATGTATTGCAAGCATTGTTATAGAGAGGCAGGTATTGAAGACAGGCATGAATTAAATACGGTTGAGGGTAAAACATTAATAGACGAAGTAGCAAAAGCCGGATTCAAAATAATGGTATTTTCAGGTGGAGAGCCTTTAGTAAGGCCAGATATTTATGATTTAATAAAGCACGCAGTAAAAGTTGGATTAAGGCCAGTTCTTGGGAGTAATGGAACGTTTATAACTAAAAGAGTGGCACATGAGTTAAAAGATGTAGGGGTTATGGGGATAGGAATTAGTTTAGATAGTCTTAATCCTAAAAAACATGATGAATTTCGAAGCTACACAGGGGGATGGAGAGAGGCTGTAAATGGCATGAAAAATTGTAGAGAGGCCGGACTTCGTTTTCAAATACATACAACAGTAATGAATTGGAATAAGGATGAAATACTTGATATAACCGATTTTGCAATTGGAATGGGCGCAGTAGCACATCATACATTTTTCTTAGTACCAACAGGTAGGGGAGTAGATATTGAAGAAGAATCATTAAAACCAGAGCAATATGAGAGATTATTAAAGGATATAATGTTAAAACAAAATGATGTAAATATAGAGCTAAAACCTACCTGTGCGCCTGAGTTTATGAGAATTGCAAAGGAAATGGGAATGAACACTAGGTTTAGTCGCGGGTGTTTAGCGGGAACTAGTTATTGTATTATTAGCCCTAGTGGAGATGTGCAGCCCTGTGCATATTTAAATCTTCCAATAGGAAATGTACGTGAGACACCTTTTAGTGAAATTTGGAGAGATAACCCTATCTTTAAAGAATTAAGGACTATGAATTATAAAGGTAAGTGTGGTAGCTGTGACTATAAAATAGCCTGTGGTGGATGTCGTGCTCGCGTTGCATATTATAATGATGGAGATTATATGGCAGGTGAAGATTGGTGTTCATATTCTAGCGAAAAGATAGGAAACACAAAGTAATGGATAAAATAAATAAAGATATACTTAACTTAATTCAATCTAATTTTCCAATTGAATCTAGACCATTTTTAAAGATTGCAAAGGAACTCAATATATCAGAGATGCAAGTTATTGATATTATTAAAGGACTTAAGAATAATGGATTTATTAAACGAATAGGTGGAATATTTAATTTAAGAAAATTAGGATACCATAGCACCTTGTGTGCTATAAAAGTTCCTATAGAGAGGATTGATGAAGTATCAAAGTTGATAAATAGTAATAATGGAGTTACTCATAATTATATTAGAAATCATTCATATAATATGTGGTTTACGGTAATTGCACCTTCTATAGAAGGTGTTAAGGAGTTTTTAAATGATATCAAAGTTAAAACAGGTATTGAAGATATAATTGAATTACCCGTAGAAAGACTATTTAAAATCAATGTTGTTTTTGATATTAAGGAGTGATTACATGTTAAGCTGCTTAGATAAAAGTATTATACGAAGAGTTCAAGAAGATTTGCCCTTAGTTCCAGAGCCATATAAAGAAATAGCACGACAACTTGATATTACAGAAGATGAATTAATGAATAAAATTAAAGAATTCTGTTGTAGTGGTATTATTAGAAGATTTGGGACTGTTGTAAATCACAGAAATATTGGGTTTATTTCAAATGCAATGGTTGTGTGGATAGTTCCGGAAGATTTAATTGAGGATGTGAGTAAAATCATGATATCATTCTCTCAGGTTAGTCATTGCTACCAGAGGCCTACATTTCCAGATTGGCCATATAATGTGTTTACGATGATTCATGGGCAAAGTAATCAGGAATGTGAAAGAATAGCTAAAGAAATTGCTGAGGCCATTAATATTAAGGACTACAATCTGTTATATAGTACTAAAGAACTTAAAAAGGTTAGTATGAAATATTTTATAGAAAAATAATTGGGCCTGTATATAATTTCATATAATATTAAAAATCGTTGCTACATATATGTAACAACGATTTTTTAACGTAATTAATGGGTAGCCATTGAATTTAATTCATCAGCAAGTGTTGTAACTTCCATAAGACTTGCAGTAACTTCTTGAATAGCAGCAGATTGTTGCTCTGTAGTTTCAAGTGTAGCATGGGATGTTTCAATAGTCTTATCCACAGATGTTTGAATTTTATTTGTAAGATCCCTAATTTCTATAGCTGTCTCCTTTGAACTTTGTGACAAGGTTCTTATTTCAGTTGCAACTACCCCAAAACCTTTACCTGCATCTCCGGCCCTTGCAGCTTCTATAGCAGCATTTAACCCTAACATTTTTGTCTGATTTGCTATATTTTTAATAGAATCCAAGATTGTATTTATTTCTATAGATATTTTTTTTACATTAACAATCTCATCACTTAAATTTTGTTGGTTATTTGTTACAGTTATAGAGGAAGCACTTAATTCCTCCATAGTAGCAGATATTTGACTAAAGTTTTCTGCAAGGTTTTGGGCCATAGTACTTAATTTTAGTTTTTCATAACCTGCTTTAGAAAAGGCATTTGCTACGATATATAGTACTTCAGCAGCCGCTGTTACATTTTTTTCATCAACTACTGAAATCTTTTTAACTGCATCTACATAACCTTTTTCACTGACACCGATTTCAATTGCAGTTTTTCTATAGCGTGCTTCCTCTGGAGTAGAAGTTAAAACTTGACCGCCTAAGATAGTACCTATTAGATGACCACCAACTAATATAGGTGCAGCGAAATCAATTAACCCTGCATGGCAAGTATAAATATAGGGTCTTAGAGTTCTAGCAGCTTCTTCTCCACCTTTTTTATGTGACAATGCACACCTGTCATCGCCAAATTTGGTAGAATGTGTAAAATCCATACAAAAACTTGTATAGGAACTTGATTTCGTTACAGGAGTTCCATCCTTGTCAACGGTAACACTTGCAATATTCATTCCAGTAGCAAAATTATCTTGAAATGTTTGAAGTAAATTAATATCAATAACATCCTTAATCTCAAGCAAAGTTACATCTAATTCTCCATTATTTAATTTCTTAATCATATAAAATCCCCCCAATATATAATTTATATTTTTGATTGATAATAACCGTTTCTTTATAAAATAATTAGTGCTAGATTAAAGATTTACACTTTTAGACAAGTACATTAAAGTTTATTTATAGGAATGTTATTTGTTGAGATATCCTTTACAACTAGTGAACTTTAAAGTTTGTTTTGTTCATTAAAACTAGTATACAATAATGAAAAAGGTATTACAATATAATTATTTATTCGATGAAAAAGGTATAACAGAAGCTCAAAATCCAATTTAAAATAAAAAGCTTGATCTAATTATCTTAATGAAAATATATACAAATTATCAAGAAATTATTAAAGTTATGTAGGTAATGAACGATATATCAGTGTGTTAGTAAATATATTGCTAAAGACTTATAAAAAGGTAACATAGTACATGAATATGGGAATTACTGTATTGTTATGATGAGTTTTGTTTTAATAATTAAAAGCAATATATTATTGGAGGAGTGAAGATTAATGAAATTTTTTAATAATTTAAAAATGATTCAAAAATTAGTATCAGCATTTCTATTAGTTGCGGTGTTTTTAGGCATAGTCGGATTTATAGGAATAAATAATATGAAAAATATTAATGCAAATGTTGAAACTATGTACAATGATGATTTGATAGGGGTGAAAGATTTAATTAGTATCAAGGCCAATTTAGTACAAGTAAAAAGCGATACATTATTAATTCTAGACCCAAAAAATAAACAGGAAATACAAACATACATAGATGATGTTGCTAAAATGAGGAGTATTACTACTCCACTTATAAATGAGTACAAATCAACTATAACTACAGATGTAGACAAAAATCAATTTAATCAGTTGGTAAAATTAATGACTAGTTATCGTATTGCTAGAGATGAATTAATTGTAAAGGCGGATGCCGGAGATTATAAGAATGCAAATGTACTTTTACCTGCTGTTAATAAAATGAGAGATAACATGTTAGCTGTTTTAGAAACAGAATTGAATTTGAATGTTGGAAATGCAAAAGCTCATTACGATAATAGTGAATCATTATATAATAAAGCAGCAGTTAAAATTAATATAGTAGTTGTTTTAGGAGTGTTGATTGCTATAATACTTGGTTTAATAATTGGAATTGCGATGTCAAGACGGATAAAGAAGGTATTAACAGTTGCTCAGGCTCTTGGAGAAAATGATTTATCAAAAACTGTTAGTATGGACAATAACGATGAAATTGGTATTTTAGCAAAAGCTTTAAATAAATCTGTAGTAAACTTAAAGAGCTTAGTTGGTGAAATATCAGAAAGTGCTACTGATATTAGTGCTACTAGTGAAGAACTATCTGCTACAACGGAGGAAATATCTGCTAAAATGGATCTTGTTAATGAATCAGTAAGGCAAGTATCAATAGGGTCAGAACAGTTAAATGCCACGACTCAAGAGGTAAATGCAACCACAGAAAGTATTGCAGAGAATGTAGCTGATGTAACTTTAAGAGCAAATGAGGGAACTAAAATTGCAGGTGACATAGAAATAAAAGCGGAGAAAGTTAGACAGAGTGCTGAAATTAGTGCTAATAATGCGAACAAGTTATATGAGGAAAAACAAGAAAAAATATTAAAAGCAATTGAAGATGGTAAAGTCGTAAGTGAAGTTAAGATAATGGCAGATGAGATAGAAAATATAGCTAGCCAGACAAATCTCCTTGCACTAAATGCAGCTATAGAAGCTGCCAGGGCGGGTGAACAAGGTAAAGGATTTGCAGTAGTTGCAGATGAAGTTAGAAAACTGGCTGAAGATTCATCAGATGCAGTTCAAAGAATTCAAGAGGTAACTTCTAGAGTTGAGGAAGCTTTCAGAAATCTTTCCAGTAATGCTCATGACGTATTAGGTTTTATTGATAATAAAGTTAAACCTGATTATAAATTATTTGTAGATACAGGTAAACAATATGGTGAAGATGCTGTAGTGTTTAATAAGATATCTTCAAATATTGGAACTTCAATGTACACAGTAAACGGAACTGTATCAGAAATAAAAAAAGCAATTGAAAATGTATCAGCTACAGCTGAGGAATCAGTTGCGAGCTCAGAGGAGATACTCGCAAGTGTTAATGAATCAGTTATGGCTATTAGTGAGATAACAAAAGCATCTCAAGGTCAGGCAATACTTGCAGAAAAATTAACTGGGATGGTTCAAAAATTCAAGCTGTAAATAAATATTAGAATACAAGTTATAAGAAGATAATATCAGTGAACTTAACCCTATAGTGTAGAACAATATAGTCTACTCTATAGGGTATTTTCATATCATTTATAGGTGCATCTATTGTACTTTTTTATACAAAGAGAGCATCTTAAGAATAACATGCTAAAGCATTTTCTTACATTATTAAATTTTGTTAAAGTTAAATTAAAAAATAACGATTATATTATTGACGTAGTAAAAGGTTTAATGATATTTGAAAACTAAATGTAAAAATATAGAAGTATATGAAATGTTATAGATAATTGTTTAAAAATTTAAAAAATCAATCAGTGTAGTATGTGCTACGTTAGATTAATTAGGAGTGATTGTTAATGAAATTCTTTAATAATTTAAAAATGATTCAAAAACTAGTATCAGCATTTATTTTGGTTGCATTGTTTATTGGTATTGTTGGGTTTATTGGGATGACTAATATGAGTAACATTGATAAAAATCTTGAAAATATTTATAAAGAGGATTTAATAGCTGTAAATGATATTGCAAATCTAAAAGCAAATTTATTAGAAATAAGAGGAGATTTGCTTTTAATTCTTGATCCAATAAACAAAAGTACTATTCAAAAAAATAAGGATAACATTCAAGAACTTGTGGTTCTTGATAATGCACTTATTGCTGAATACAAAACCACGATTACAACTGATTTAGATAAACAACAATTTGCAGAGTTCGAAAAATTGTTAGGTGATTATCGTACAAATAGAGAAGTATTAATTAATCAAGCTGAGGCAGGAGATTTTAAAAAAGCAAGTGCGCTTTCACCAGCTCTTACTAAGATTAGAGCTGATATGTTTGCAGTTTTAGCAAAAGAGTCGAAATTAACTATGGATATGGCAAAAGTTGATTATGATAATAGTCAATTATCATATAATAGTGCATATAGTAAAATTTCAATAATAACTGTGCTAGGCTTATTTGTCGCAATTGCACTTGGGTCAATAATTGCTATTTCAATATCAAGGAAGATAAAGAAGGTTGTAATTGTAGCTCAAGCAATTTCAGAAAATGATTTATCAAAAACAATTGATATTGATAATACCGATGAAATTGGTATTTTAGCAAAAGCTTTAAACAAAGCAACATTAAATTTAAAAACATTAATTGGAGAAATATCAGAAAGTGCTACTGATATTAGTGCTACAAGTGAAGAACTATCTGCTACAACGCAGGAAATATCCGCGAAAATGGATCTTGTAAATGAATCGGTAAGGCAAGTATCAATAGGAGCAGAGCAGTTAAGCGCTACAGCACAGGAAGTAAATGCAACCACGGAAAGCATTGCAGAGAATGTGGAAGGTGTAACTTTAAGAGCAAACAAGGGAACTAAGATTGCTAGTGACATAGGAGTAAAAGCTGAAAAAATAATGAAAACGGCTGAGATCAGTGCTGTGAATGCAAAAGAGCTAGGTGAAGAGAAACAAGAAAAAATATTAAAAGCAATTGAAGAAGGAAAGGTTGTTAGTGAAGTTAAGCTAATGGCAGATGAAATAGAAAACATAGCAAGTCAGACAAACCTTCTTGCACTTAATGCGGCTATTGAAGCGGCAAGAGCAGGAGAGCAAGGTAAGGGGTTCGCAGTTGTTGCAGATGAAGTTAGGAAGCTAGCTGAAGATTCATCTGTTGCAGTTCAAAGAATTCAAGAGGTAACTTTAAGAGTTGAAAATGCATTCAAAAATCTTTCGAGAAATGCACGGGATGTGTTGAGTTTTATTGATGATAAAGTTACACCAGATTATATATTGTTTGTAGACACAGGTAAACAATATGGTACAGATGCTGTAACTTTTAATGAGTTATCCTCTGATATAGGGGCTTCGATGACTATAGTAAATGAAACTGTGTCAGAAATTAAAAAGGCAGTTGAAAATGTGTCATCTACTGCTGAGGAATCTGTTGCTAGTACAGAAGAAATACTTGCAAGTGTTAATGAATCGGTTATGGCTATTCAAGAAATAACAAAAGCTTCTCAAAATCAGGCAATACTTGCTGAGAAATTAAATAGTATGGTGCACAAATTTACTCTGTAAAACTAATATTAAAGTAGGAAGAATATATTTTTGAAGATGATTCACATCTTTATGAAGATGATTTCATTTTTTTAAAAAGATGATTTAACAGCTTTAGAAAGCTGATTTAGCCGATAAGATTTCATAAATCTTATCGGCTTTTTATATTTTGTCCCGTAGTATATGTAGCGGATGTATAAAAATATAATACTTAACATTCTTTTTAAAAGAAATGATAACGATGACAATGTTAAAAAAATATCAATATTTCTCTTATTTGAAAAGATAAGCTGAATTATTATTTAAATAAAGTAAATTATATTTTATAGTGTATTTTATTAAAAAAATACGTTTACACTTGTTTATATAAAATATTTATGAGGTTGAATATAATTTGTGTCATTATTAAACTGCTGTTATTATGTTATAATATATAAAGTGTATAGATTTTGGATATTAAAGGGGGAATCACATAATGGATAAAATTGATAAAACTACATTAAAGCATTTGGACATATATCCAGGTGTGAATGAAATGTTTAGCCCAATAAAGAGTACGAAAGTTTACGAACAAGTAATTGACCAGATAAAAACTATGATTGATAAAGGTTTGCTTAAAAAAGGAGATAAACTTCCTTCTGAAAGAAACTTAGTGCAACAATTACAGGTAAGCAGAGCCTCTATTAGGGAAGCTCTTCGCGCATTAGAAGTTATTGGACTTATAGAGTGCAGACAAGGAGAAGGCAGTTACATAAAAACAAGTTTTCATGATAATCTATTTGAACCATTATCTATAATGTTTATGTTAGAGGGAAGCAATCAAGAAGAGATATGGGAACTTAGAAAAATAATGGAGGTTGAGGCTGTAGGCCTTGCTGCCAAGAGAATAACTAGTGAACAACTAAATGAATTAAGAGAAATTACTGAAAGATTCATGAATTCTGAAGGGGACGAAGAGGCTGTTACTGCTGAGATAGACAAAGAGTTTCATTATAAAATTGCAGAATGCTCAGGTAATGTTTTGATATTTGATATCCTTAAGACAGTAGCAACACTTGTAGATCATTTTATAAAGGATGCAAGGAAATTAATAATAGTTCATGAAGGAAATAAGGAAATACTTTTTTCCCAACATAATGAAATATATTTGTCTATAGAAAGGCATAGTTCTGGAGATGCTCGAAAAGCAATGCGAATACATTTAGATTTTGCAAATAAGTATAAGAGTGAAAAATAGTATAAAAACCATAATATATTTCATAAAATCAAAGGTGAGGACAATAATAAATATTGTTCTCACCTTTGATTTTATAATAAAAGTAAATAAACATTGTTAACTAAATAACAATGGTAGAAATGTTTTGAATAGTATGTTATTATGATTTAAAAGGTGGTCAGACCATCTAGCCAATAATGAGTTTTTAGAATTCTATACAAAATGTAGGAGGAATAAATATATGGAAATTTTAGTTTGTATAAAGCAAGTTCCAGGTACTTCGAATGTGGAGGTAGATCCAGTTACAGGAGTCTTAAAAAGAGATGGTGTAGATTCAAAAATGAATCCTTTTGATTTGTTTGCATTAGAAACGGCTCTTAAAATTAAGGAGAAGCAAGGTGGATTAATAAAGGTTATAACTATGGGACCCCCACAAGCAAAAGATGTTATCCGTGAAGCATATATGATGGGTGCAGATGAAGGGGCATTAATTTCTGATAGAAAGTTTGCAGGAGCAGATGTACTTGCTACATCTTATACAATTTCCCAAGGAGTAAGAAAAATGGGTAAATTTGATCTCATATTATGTGGAAAACAGACAACTGATGGAGATACTGCTCAAGTTGGACCAGAAATGGCTGAGTATTTAGGCATACCACATATTGCAAACGTTTTAAAGATAGTAGAATTAAAAGAAAAATCAATTACTGTAGAAATGGATATGGCAAATACTATTGAAGTAGCTGAAGTTCAATTTCCATGTCTTTTAACTGTAGATAAAGATATATATCAGCCAAGACTTCCATCTTATAGGAAAAAGTTACTTACTAAAGAAAGAGAAATTAAAATGATATCATTAAATGATTTCGAAGATAAGGATGAAAAAAAATATGGACTTAATGGATCACCAACCCAGGTTGAGAGAATATTCCCACCAGATGTAAATAATGATCGTGAAACATGGACAGGTAGTGGTGCAGAGCTTAGTTTAAAAATAGCATCAAAACTTAAAGACTTGAAATTTGTATAGAAAATTTAAATTTATATATAGAATTAAAAGTTATATAAGAGAGGTGGAATTATAATGAGTAAGTTAATTTGTCACCAAGAGAAAGTAAATGAATCAAATGTTCAAGAATTATTAAAGGTTTGTCCTTTTGGTGCTATTGAATATAACAATGGAAAAGTTGAAGTTAATGCAGGATGTAAAATGTGTAAGATTTGCGTTAAAAAAGGTCCTACAGGAGTAATGGAATTTCTTGAAACAAAGGAAGTTCAAGTTGATAAGAGTTTATGGAAGGGTATAGGAGTATATGTGGACCATGTAGAAGGCGTTATACATCCTGTAACAATGGAACTTATCGGAAAAGCAAAAGAACTTGCAGCAGTTGTTAATTTTCCAGTATATTGCGTGTTCATTGGCCACAATATAAAAGAGAAAGCAAAAGAGTTATTACATTATGGTGTTGATGAAGTTTTTGTATACGATTATGAGGAGCTTAAGGATTTTAGGATAGAACCTTATACTGCAGCATTCGAAGATTTTGTAAATAAGGTAAAGCCATCATCATTACTTGTTGGTGCAACAACTATTGGTAGATCACTTGCACCTAGAGTTGCAGCAAGATTTAGAACAGGACTCACTGCTGATTGTACAATACTTAAGATGAAAGAAAATACAGACCTTGTGCAAATAAGACCAGCTTTTGGTGGTAATATTATGGCTCAGATTATATGTCCAAACACAAGACCACAAATGTCTACAGTAAGGTATAAAGTTATGAATGCTCCTGAAAAAAATTGTGATGAAAAAGGTAAAATTACAATTTGTGAAATAGATAGAGAAAAACTTAAATCAAATATTGAAGTTTTAAAGGTTACTAAAAAAGAAGTGGAAGAAAATATATCAGATGCAGAGGTAATTATTGCAGTTGGTAGAGCATTAAAGTCAGAAAAGGATCTAGTTATGATACACGAACTTGCAGACTTGCTTAATGCTCAAGTAGCTGGAACAAGACCAACTATTGAAGCAGGTTGGATTGATGCAAAAAAACAAATTGGACTTTCTGGAAGAACAGTTAAACCAAAATTAATAATAGCTCTTGGAATTTCAGGTGCAGTTCAGTTTACTGCTGGAATGAACAGTTCAGAGCGTATATTTGCAATAAATAAAGATCCCAATGCATCTATATTTAATGTAGCTCATTATGGAATAGTAGGAGACATATATGAAATAGTTCCTCAATTAATTGAAAATATTAAAAACTCAGGAGCTGAGTACTGTGTTCGTTAATCCTTAGGTTTAAATTAACTTGTAGGTTTAAAATAACTAAATGAATAATCGAGGAGGTAATTTTATGAGTTACAAAAAACTTGATGCTAAGGATATAGATTTTTTAGTGTCTATATTAGATAAAGATAGAGTAATTACTGGTGACGATATAAATGATGATTTCAGCCATGATGAGATGGGTGGAATAAGTAAAATGCCAGAAGTATTAGTTGAAGTTCTTACAACTGATGAAGTGTCAAAAATCATGAAATATGCAAATGAGAATGTAATTCCAGTTGTAGCAAGGGGTTCAGGAACAGGACTAGTTGGAGCGTCAGTTCCAATATTCGGTGGAATTATGATAAATATGTCTAGAATGAATAAAATAATTGAATTAGATGAAGAAAACTTAATGTTAACTTTAGAGCCGGGTGTACTTTTAATGGAAATAAGCAAATATGTTGAAGAATTCGATTTGTTTTATCCACCAGATCCAGGAGAAAAATCTGCAACTATTGCTGGTAATATAAATACAAACGCTGGTGGAATGAGAGCTGTTAAGTACGGAGTAACAAGAGACTATATAAGAGGTCTTGAAGTAGTGCTTCCAAGTGGAGAAATACTTGAAGTGGGTGGAAAAGTAGTTAAGAATTCTACTGGCTATAGCATAAAAGATTTAATATGTGGATCAGAGGGAACTCTGGGAATAGTTACGAAAATTATATTAAGATTATTACCACTGCCTAAAAAGGCTGTTTCATTATTAATACCTTTCCCAAATCTTGATATGGCAATAAACACAGTTCCTTTAATAGTTAAATCAAAAGCAGCACCAACTGCTATAGAATTTATGCAAAGAGAGGTTATCCTTGCTGCTGAAGAATTTCTAGGGAAAAAATTCCCGGATAATTCCTCAGATGCATATCTTTTATTAACTTTTGATGGTAACACTATAGAAGAAATAGAAAAAGCTTATGAAGGCGTAGCTAACATTTGCCTTGAGCAAGGTGCTCTTGATGTATTTATAACTGATACAGATGAGAGAAAAGAAGCTGTTTGGTCTGCAAGAGGGGCTTTCCTTGAGGCAGTTAAAGCAACAACGACTTATATGGATGAATGTGACGTTGTTGTTCCAAGAAACAAAGTTGCTGAGTTTATTAATTATACTAATGAGCTTCAAAAGGAATTTGATATAAGAATAAGAAGTTTTGGTCATGCAGGTGATGGTAACTTACATGTATATGTGCTAAAGGATGACCTTACTGATGAAGTATGGGACAAAAAAATTGCAGATGTATTTGAAGCAATGTATAGTAAATCAAGAGAATTAAAAGGATTAGTATCTGGAGAACATGGTATTGGATTTGCCAAAAAAGTATATATGTTAGAACAATTAGGACCGGTATATGTAGGACTTATGAAAAATATCAAATTGGCATTTGATCCTAATAATATATTAAACCCAGGAAAAGTCTGTGAATAAAATTATCATATCGCCAATGTCTTTAATAGATGTTGGCGATATATAATGTTTTTATGTATTCGGTTACAATATTCGGTTACAATTAATTAAATTACATAACTAAATAAAGGAGGGAATGAAAAATGAATATTTATTTATTATTTTTCATAGCACTAATTCCTATTGTGTGGCTAATGGTATCACTTGGTGTATTAAAAATGCCAGGACATAAAACCTGTTCAATAACCCTTGTAATTACAATACTTCTTGCAATCATAGTTTGGAAGATGCCAGTTAGTCAAGCTATCACAGCAACTCTTGAGGGAGCAGCAATGGCAATATGGCCAATAATTGTTGTAATAATAGCAGCTGTGTTTACCTATAACCTTTCAATTCATACTAAAAGTATGGATGTAATAAAAGATATGATGACAGGAATCACAACTGATAGGAGAATACTCGTTTTAATTGTTGCTTGGGGTTTTGGTGGATTTCTTGAAGCCATTGCGGGTTTTGGTACAGCGGTTGCAATACCTGCAAGTATTTTAGCAGCACTTGGATTTGATCCAATATTTGCAGCAATAATATGCCTTATTGCAAATACAACACCAACAGCTTTTGGAGCAATAGGACTTCCTGTAACTACCCTTGCAAAGGTTGCATCAATTGATCCGGTTACATTAAGTTATGCAGTTGGTCTTCAGTTATTTGTTCTGATTGCTGTTTTGCCATTAATACTAGTAATGCTCACAGGTAAAAGTGTAAAAGCAATAAAGGGAGTTGTGTTTATTTGTCTTGCTTCAGGCCTAGCATTTGCTTTGCCAGAACTTTTAGTGGCAAAATACCTTGGAGCTGAACTTCCGGCATTAATTGGGTCAATAGTATGCATTATTGTAACAGTTGCAATAGCTAAAGTATTTTATAAAAAAACTGCAGCTAAAGATAAGGTTAAAGTATCTATGAAACAAGGAATCATAGCTTGGATACCATTTATTCTGATTTTAACTTTTATTTTGATTACAAGTACCTTGGTCCCAGCAATAAACAAACCATTATCAGCAATAAAGACTTCAATACAGATATATACTGGTCCTCATGCAAAACTTAGTACTTTTACATGGATTGCAAATCCAGGGACACTTATAATTTTTGCGACATTTATAGGGGGACTTATTCAGGGAGCTAAATCTTCAGAAATAGTAAAGGTGTTTATGGATACTTGTAAACAAATGTCTAAAACAGCAATTACAATACTTGCAATAGTTTCCCTTGCAAAGGTAATGAGTTATAGCGGAATGATAACCTCTATTGCCGTGGTGCTTGTTGCAGCAACAGGAGGATTCTATCCATTATTTGCTCCAATTATAGGAGCTCTTGGTACTTTTGTAACAGGTAGTGATACTTCAGCTAACGTATTATTTGGGCCACTTCAAGTTGAAGTTGCAAGAAATTTGCATATGAGTCCATATTGGTTAGCTGCTGCCAATACTGGTGGTGCTACAGCAGGGAAGATGATTTCACCTCAAAGTATAGCAGTTGCAACAGCAGCTACTGGACTTGTTGGAGCTGAAGGTAAAATATTAAAGGCAACTTTGAAGTTCTGCCTTGCATATGTAGTAATTTTAGGATTAATTACATATTTTGGAGCAAGATTTTTTACAATGTAGAAAAGTATAAATGAAAAAGTTAAAGTGGTTTTAGACGCAAAATTTGCGTAACAAATAATTCGATGAAAGAAGGCTTATTAAATGAGAAAAATGAAAACTATGGACGGAAATACAGCAGCGGCACATGTTGCCTATGCATATACCGATGTGGCAGCAATTTACCCAATAACACCATCATCAACGATGGCAGA
>Ga0209123_1002175_pt1 | contig 17300 bp, 18 predicted proteins | sample BarGraIncu00431A_FD_184500 | JGI IMG/M metagenome (GOLD analysis project Ga0209123, IMG submission 184500) | Arctic peat soil microbial communities from Barrow, Alaska, USA - Barrow Graham LP Incubations 004-31A (SPAdes) (version 2) | ecosystem: Environmental > Terrestrial > Soil > Wetlands >... | reverse complement strand
AGACCTCCTTCTTTATTTGGTCTCATTATTATAGCTACAACTTATCAGGACTATTTGAACAGAATCTCTGGATTTATTGGCTCTCCATTCCGAAGTATCGGTTTATCCGGATAATTATGATAATATCGTTTTACTATGACATCGGCATATTTTTCATCCAACTCCATCGAGTGGCACACTCTTTCTGTCTGCTTTGCCGCTAGGATTGTTGTGCCAGAACCGCCGAACAGATCGAGCACCAGGTCTCCCTTATGACTTGAATTGACGATGGCCTTGGCCACCAATGCGATGGGCTTCATCGTGGGATGCTCGTCTGATCGCTTCGGCCTTGGTACATCCCACACATCACTCTGCTTTCTATCCTCAAGAGGAACGAGCCTGGCGCTGCCTTCCAACCATCCGTACCATATAGGCTCGTATTGTGTATGGTAGTCTTTTCGAGATAATACCAGGGAGTCTTTTTTCCAGATCACGGTACTCGACCAGTGGTAGCCCGCCTCGCTCAAAACACTCATAAGGCTTCCCCATTCCTGGGCACTCATGACAACATAGGTCATGCAGCCCGGTTCACATACCGCTTTCATGGCGCTGAATGTCTTTTCCATGAATTCCTTAAATTGATGGGTCGGCATCTTGTCGTTGAGGATCGACCTTGACTTCCAACTAGGATGATTTGTACTTGAGCCATAATCAACATTCCAAGGTGGGTCGGTGAATACGTGCCTTGCCTTCTTACCGTCCATGAGAACGCCAACATCATCAGGAGACGTGCTATCTCCGCACATTAGACGGTGTTTTCCGAGGATCCAAAGATCGCCCTGCTGACTTATCGGCGTTTCTATCTGGGCCATAGCGGCATCCGCGTCGAAGTCGTCCTCTTGAACATCACCGTTTGCGGCATCTGTTGTAGTGGATCCATCCTCTAATTCAAACCCGAACTCCTGCATTGAGAAATTTAGATCCAGGTGACTGAGCTCTTCGAGTTCTAAACTTAATAACTCAAGATCCCACTCTGCAAGTTCAGCGGTTTTATTGTCCGCGAGTCTGAACGCTTTAATCTCCGCATCGCTGAGGTCGTCGGCGATCAAGCAAGGTACCGTTGACATTCCTAACTCGATCGCTGCCCTAAGTCGCGTGTGGCCCGCTACAATTTTATTGACTTTGTCCAAGACAATCGGCACTTTAAACCCGAAACGTTTTATTGATTCAGCAACCGCCTTGACCGCAGCGTCATTATTCCTCGGATTCTGCTTATACGGCTTGATGTCTCCTAGATTGATTTCAATTAGTTTCATCGCCATACAACTTCAACCTCTCCATTTCTTTATGGAACGCGAACATCTGCTTCTCCAATTCCAACTTTTGCGGATTATCACTCCAACCCCGTTCCTTGTCCTTGTTTTTCAACAAAATGCTGCAAGCAGCGACGTCGGGTGGCTGGTACTTGGTCGTTTTTTCAGTAAACTTGACTTGTGACCCATCAACATCCCGAATCGAAACTTTTGTCTCCTCATAGGTAATGCCTAGCGCCCTTTTAAATAACGCATTCTCAACCTCGGTAATGGCAATTTCTCTTCCTTTTTTTAGGACTTTTACTAACTCAGGGTGCTTCTTTTTATAGGCATTTATTGTAAATACGCTAATTCCCAAGTTCTTACATACCTGTTCCTCTGTAAGCCCATCGCGCATCCACTTTTCAACAAGTATGAGCTTTTCTTCGACTTGAGGCCATTTGTTTTTGGACACCTTAATCACCTTCTCTCTATCTTCGTTTCTTGCTCCAATCAGGCTCATTTCCACCGTTCAGAGCCCTTATAAGCCCGATTTCTATTCCCTTGATGGACGTTTCTGTTACATCAAATTCTTTAGCAAGCCCCGCTAATTGGCTCTTATTAAGCCCGAATGAATGGATGATATCTCTTAGTGTCTTCGCCATGATGCTGGATTGTTTCACCGTAAAATATCTGCGTTCTTTTTCGTCGCTCACTTGATGTATATCCCCTTGTTCCCTCTCATCATCCGGTCATAGATTGCAAATTCCTCGGATTCTTCGTACATCTTCCGTAACCTTTGTTCATCCTTGCATCGCTTCCCGTTCCAACGTTTACAGTTAGTACAGCCTTTTGTGCATCCTGATTCGGTTGGCATAAATAAAACGCACTTCGACATAATCCATCCCTGCCTTATAAAAATGTAAAAGCCGCCAAAAGGCAGCTGTGTTTTAAAAGAAAGCGACCGGAGTCGCTATATAAAAAGAAAGAGGAGTGAGATCAATATAAAAAGGCCCCCGGACAGATTGTTGTCCAAGAGCCTCTGAATATTTTTCGCATCTTTACTATACCATTTAAGTTAGTAAACTTTCAATTAACCTTTAGTTAACCACTAGTTAACCCGCTTGCTTTACGTTAAACATATTCATAAGTCGAATAATTCCAGTCTTACGGTACTTAGAGAGCATAGGACGCGATACATGGTATTTATCACACATATCATCCCAGGTCATTTTGTGGATAAACATATCCGTTATTATCTCAGACAGCCTTGGCTCCAGTAGAGTAATGCAATACTCCAGCACATCTATTTCGCGTTTTTGTGTGTTGTACCTCAATACCAAGGCCAATACAGCCTCGCGATTCAGCTTATCCGTCGACTCTCTGTACGCAAGGGCAATCCTCGATGTTTTATCAGAAACCCCGCTGCTCTGAACACGCTCGCCATCCGGATTAGTGAAGGTTAACGCCGTAATAACTTCGTCATAACCAAGCCCACGGAATGTTTCTATCTCAAAATTCAATCTGTCTTGGCTCCGTTTTATTTCGTGATAGTTTTTGAGTAAATGCTCCACATGTTCTTTCTCAGCCACAGGCTCTAGAACTTTCATGAACTCGTTCATCAACTTCGCCCCTTCCAATTACATAAATCACTGTCACACGTTTCGCAGGGATCATTCCTCAATTCAGCTAGTTCTTCCGCAGTCATAACCGCAAACAAGCAACATCTGCACGCATCCAAGCTTGTCCAACTTTTTTTTATTGTCATGGCCCCCCAATGTAAGGCCTCATGTGCGTCGATCAAGAAAGATCCAATACCTGTTTTCTGCATTTATGCCACTCCTTACTTAATCATCGTTTGCCGCCATTCGAGCTTTCACCGCATCGATCAGTGCCATTTGCCCAACTTCCTTTCGACTCAGTGCCTGTATAACCTGTTCATCAATCGTTCCTGTGGTAATGATGTGATGAACGATGACGGCTTCATTTTGTCCTTGACGATATAATCGCCCATTAGCTTGTAGATATAACTCTAAACTCCATATGAGCCCAAACCAGATGATGATATTTCCGCCTGCCTGCAAGTTAAGGCCATGTCCGGTTGATGCTGGGTGGGCCAGCGCAACAGGTATCCTCCCAGCATTCCAGTCAGTGATATCTTGAGATGTGTTCAGCTCTCTCGGTTTAATCTTAAAGAACTCATAAAGCTTGTCCTTATCATGCTTGTATGCATAGAACACTAAGATTGGCTTACCGTTAGCCCCTTCCCACAAATCCTCCAAAGCCTCCAGTTTGCGACGATGTATTTGCCGCACAAGCCCGAACTCGTCATAGACAGCACCGTTTGCCATCTGCAATAGCTTGTTCGATAAGACTGCCGCGTTTACGGCATCGATATCACCCTCAGCAAAGGGAAGTAACATGTCACGCTCCAACTGTTTGTATAAACCCTTTTCTTTGGGTGACATCTCAACTCTCACAAAGTTGTCAATCCGCTGGGGCATCCGCAAATAATCTTGAGCTTTCATACTCACGCAGATATCCAATATTTTTTCATAAATGGCCTTCTCAGCTTCCGGTTTTAGTTTGTAGCTGAATATGACCTCGCGGTTTCTCCGATCAGGCTCAAAGTACCTGTCCCGGTAGCCTCCCAATGTTTTCCCCAACCGTTCTCCTCTATCCAGCAAATAAATTTGAGACCAGAGGTCCAGTAATCCGTTAGGGGCCGGAGTTCCTGTCAAACCCACAATCCGTTTTATGAGTGGTCGTACTTTGCGAAGGGCCTTAAACCGTTTGGCACTGGCTGACTTAAAGCTGGAGAGCTCATCGATTACCACCATTTCGAACGGCCAGTTCATTCCATAGTGCTCGACCAGCCACCCCACATTCTCGCGGTTAATGATGTAAATATCTTCCTTTAATATCAAGGCCGATATGCGGTTTTTCTCTGGACCTAAAACTTTAGAAATTCGCAAATGGTTTAGGTGATCCCACTTCTCACATTCCTTACTCCAGGTGTCTTCGGCAACCCTTAGTGGCGCGATAACCAAAACTTTGATTACCTCATGGAGAAGATCATTAATCGCTGTCAAAGTTACCACCGTTTTCCCCATTCCCATATCGAGAAAAAGAGCACATGCGGGCTTGTCCAAGATTTGTTTCGCTGCGTAGTCTTGATAGTCATGAGGGACATATTTCATGCACGAATTCCTTCACTTTCTCCATGCTGTCGATAACCCTTACTCGGTGCCCAAGCTCCCCAAGGACTGTCGCCATTTTCACTTGCTTAGGCGATAAGCGTTTACCCGGGGATTTCAACTCTACGAAAAACACCTTGCCGTCAGGAGCGAGAACAATCCTATCAGGCACACCTACCGTGCCTGGTGAGACAAACTTTAATGCCAGACCACCTTTGAGCTTGACGGCATCCCTAAGTTTTATTTCAATCTGTCGTTCTTGCATAATGTACCCTGGCTTGATATATGCTGAAAACATCCCTGAAGGTTCGCATTGCATCATCACATGCGTGCCTTGAACGCAGATAGCGTTCGATGATCTTCTTGTCAGTCTCACTTTTGGGAAAATCCCCTGACCTTTTCATGTCTCCCGCCAGATCACCTGCAGCTGAATCTTTGCCTAAATATCGTTTAATGCACCAGTCATAAAAACTCATTGTTTTTCACCCTCCTCTTTTTGAACAGGCCCACTTCTTTGTATAGAAGGAAGACCAGAAAACCGACCAAAAGCCCTCAACTTAATACGTATGTGTATGTGTGTGCATGTGGTGTGTGTGCATGTGTGTATACCATATATACACTAATTAATAACAAATATATGGTATACACGGTAAGCCCTTACAACCATGCACATTCACCCTGGCATCAACTCCGACCAACTCAGGTAATCGCCTATTCGTTCTGGTCATTCGAGCGATACTCAAAATACCGGGTTTATACGGCCAACTCGGTTACGACCAGAAAGTTGACCAGCACACGCCCATGTGGCGTGGTAAACATTTTTAGGTGAGAAATGCACCGAATTCTAGTTTTATTCCTCGCCAACTTCTTTGCCCATTTTGACGATATTCCCTGACCTCAGGATGGATTGCTTGCAACCTTGTATTGAATTTACCTTGGCTCAATGGATAATTCCCCCACTGACTACAAAAGTTCCGGTAGGCATCGTAGAGAACTTGTTTGCCTGTCATTTCACCGTCATTAAAGCTGCAATTCTCGTCCAAGAAGTGGGCTGCGGTGTTGCTTTGCTTACGGTAGGCAGCCATGCTCGCTTTGACAGTTTCTGACTCTGTGAATTTCCCCTGCTTTTGCAGGCGTTGCATCCCTTGGAGGGCTCGCAGGAGGAGTCCGGATAAACCCTCTGGTGTAAAAAGGCTCTGTCTCAATTCCCCGTCCGTAAACTTAGTCGGAAAGGGGACTATGAGCAGTTTACGATGGAATCCCTCCGTGTTGTCCTTGCTAGTGGGGGGTTCATTAGCACTGTAGATCAGCTTGGCCCGATTCCTGAAACTAAACGGATTTTTGTGTTTTTCCTCGGCTTGAATCATATCCCCAGAGGTAACCTCCTTGAATTGGGCTGTGTTTTCAATCGTTTTATTCGGAATATCCGCGTGGAGATTCGCCATTTTACCGAAAAGTTGGGCTGTCGCAAAGCGGTTTTCTGTCAGGGCTTGGAAGGATACATTCGAGACGTTCTTATCTCCCAGCATGGAGGTTATCATGGCAATCAGCGTCCCTTTGCCGTTTCCCCCTTCGCCGTGCAGCACTAATGATTTTTCGTACCTCATCGTGGGTATAAGACAATACCCTACAAACTCTTCTACCACCGTTATAGCATCTTCCGGCACAACAACGTTTAAGAACGTATCAATCACTGAGCAGTCTGCTTCCGGATCATAGGCCGCCGAAAGTTGGACAATGGATTTAAGTTCCGACGTATGGGGTTTTAGTTCCAGTGTTTCTAAATTGAGCATCCCGTTAAGAAGGTTTAACCAATTCCGGGTATTCATTACATCTTCTGGGACTACCCGTTGAACTGTATTTTTGATATAAGCTAGGGACTCTCGCAGCCGTGACGTTGTGAATTCCTCTTCAAGGGCCACCGTTGCCACTTCGTGAAACACTCTTTCATCCTTCATATAAACGCCGCTTTCGTAAATATACAGATCATCGTTCATAACGAAAGCCTCATGTTTCTTCAAAAACCACTCTGCCATATACGCAGATATAAACTTATCTTCTTTGAAGAAAAGTCGCTTAGGATCAACTTTTTCGCCGCCAAAGTCAGCCTCGATTGCCGCCCTTCGTTCAATGGCTAAGGTTTCTTGGACTCTGCCATCGCCGCTTACGAACTCCTGCATGGCCTTATAAGAGGGACGTTTACTGGGCGGTGTAGATTCTTCTACCCCATCGTCCTGAGCCCCAAATTTATGGACTCGTACCAAGTCGAAGGCGTTGACTAACTTTCCGCTGATGGGATCGGTGCCGTGATGTGAGAAAGCGAACAGGTCGTTGTCGTAGAGTATCAATCCTCCAGAGGTCGAACCTCCAAGGAAGGTATACCTTCCTTCCATATCGCAGGGAGCATATACATCTCCCAGGAATGTTTCCAGGGCTTCAATTATAGAATACGTGCGGCAAAAGGCCCCGATTACACCAGCTTTGCTTGAGGGATCGGCCTGCTTTTCCGCCGACTTTTTGATCACACTTTGCTGTCTTGACGATACCGGCCAGCTTGAGGCGTCTTTCCAGTCCTCGTAGGTTGCTAGGACTTCATCGGGATCAAGCCATGGCCCGTCGATGTGTTCAAATACATAGTCCCCGTCGCTTGAACTGCTCGGCCAGTACATTAACCTTGCTGGCTCGTAAGTTGTATCGTCGAATTGTTCGATGCCAAGGTCGTAAGCTACTTTACGTGCTACGGCTTGGAATTCGTCGGGTGTAACTACCCTTGCGAGTGGGATAACTAGTCTGAGCCTTGGAGCCTCAGGCACGTGTTTATGGGTGCTATAAATACAACAAGAAAAGTCGTAAAGCATGAAGATTCCTGCCCAAACGTCAGGTTGAGCGTAGTCCATATCGAGTGTTAGCAAAGAACGGTACTCGACAAAGCCATTTTTACGCCGACCGCCTTTTAACTTTCCACCGACGAAACCACCCACGTCTTTCCGATCATCCTGTTCGTCTTTGGACATTTTCCGGTATTCAGCAAATGTTTCAGACGTTTTTTGAGTGACGTTTACTTTTTCTAAGAACTCAGACCACAGCATCTCTTTGTTTATCCATTTTTTCTCTTTGCGCGAATTGCCAGTAGATATGACAATAGGCCCATCGTTCTTAAGGTTCATCTTGAGTTAACCTCCCGCAATTATTGCTTCGTCTTTACCCAATCACGACGAATATTACCCTGGCTTCCATGCCCGATTATTTATTTCATCACGAGCCTTGCTTCGCCCCGTATCCTTGCTACAGCATTAAAGGGAGTTAAATCACGATTGCCATAGGCATCCCGGTTGTCCAACTTTTCCTCTTTCTTAAGTTCCCTCTGCTTTTTTCGGTTTCGCATCATTCGTCCTCCTTTTTTTGGCATGACAAACGCACTCTCCCTGTGCGGTAATGGTCGTGCCAACATCACACTCATCTAGTCCTTTTTATAAAACTCAGCTTCAAACCCTGCTGCTCGTAATGGCAGACCCTTTGCCCAACGTATCTCCTGCCCCATTATGTCGCACACGTCTTCGAGCGATCCCTTGCCGACGGGTGCAACGATGACCAACTCATCATGGACGTGCATTGCGATTTTGTATCCAGCCTTATCGACCCGTAGCATAGCATCGGCGAGACAATCGCGAGCGACCGCTTGAACAATATTTTCCACTAACTTTGGCCCATAGGTGTCAATCCGACACCATTGTTTCTTCTCGCCAAGGCCCTCATAAGTTAGTCCGTCACGGCCAAACTTATTAAGCATTATTTTGGGTTTGACATACGAAAGCTTCCGGCCCGAAGGAAGGGTAATAAATAAGATCCCGCTTAGGCATTGAACGTTTAAATGGCCGACCGTTTGAGGTATTCGGTCCTTTACGGTTATGAGTGAGGCTTTGTCTACATCCCACCAAAAGCGTGTTATATTGGGGTTCGCGGATCTCCAAGTGTTAACGAGTGGTTTCAACTCGTCCTCCGTTAGCCCCATGGTCAAGGCTCCCATCGCGGTTAAAGCACCGACGCTGCCACCGTAGCCAAGGGCTAATTCACTTATTTTTCCTTTTTGCCGTAGCTCATACTCTGGATTCCCTTTGACGATGAGCTCCAAGGGTACTTTAAACATCTGACTTGCCGAGGCTTCATAAATCTTTCCGTGAGTCTCAAAGACCTCCATGCGCCAGGCTTCCCCCGCCATCCAAGCAATGACCCGTGCTTCAATGGCTGAGAAGTCGGCTACGATAATACGATGGCCCTTCGGCGGAATAAAGGCTGTTCGGATGAGTTCAGAAAGCACACCCGGCGCACTTTCATACAGCATTTCTAATAGATCAAAGTCTCCGGACTTCACAATCTCACGTGCTAATTCCAAGTCTTTCAAGTGGTTTTGTGGTAGATTTTGGACTTGCACTAATCTTCCAGCCCACCGCCCTGTTCTATTCGCACCGTAAAACTGTAACAGTCCACGCACATGGTTGTCAGGGCAGACGGCCCTTTGGATGGCGTCATATTTCTTGATAGACATTTTCGCCATTTCTTGCCGTAATTGGAGTAACCTTTGAATCGCACCTTCCGTGACGCTCGCTAAGTCAGCCACGACCTTTTTGGATAAGCTCTCGATCTCAAGTCCATTGCCTAAGAGCCATTCTTTGAGCTGGGCAACGCTGTTGGGATTGTCCAGTCCAGTCAATCTCTTAGCTTCTTCAAAGATGCCCGTTCTGTACCGTTTATCACACCGGATGGCATTTTTCACAAGTTCGGTATCCACTAAAATCCCTCGATCGTTGATCTGCTGGTCAAGCACCCAAAGCGTCTGTTCGTTGTCCGATATCGGGTACTTCTCAAGTTTCTTTCGTATGGATTGCTCAACTTCAACGTCCCTTTTGCAATAATCCTTGAATGTTGCCCACTTCTCTGGTGCATGGTTCGGTAGATTGCGGGTTCTCTCTCCATTAGTTTTTGTGGGCTTACAAGGAATCGAGAAGTAGCGAATGAGAGCCATACCTTCGCCCATTTTCTGCTCTTCTAACTCCAGAACCTTAGCAACCCCCGCCAGATGGAGTGGTAGCCCTAACATGGCCGCCTGTACCGCTGTACAGCGCCAGGCTTTTGCTGAGAGGGGCTGTTTGAGATAGACCGACAGGCAAGTTCGTTCAAAATTGGCGTTAAAGGCAGTCTTGAGAATACTCTCATCGGTTAACGCCTTTAATAGTTCCTGGGATAGCTTTTCACCTCTTGCAATGTCTACGATTTGTACAGGCTCATATTCAAAGGCATAGGCGAACAGTAAGATTTCAAAGTCGGGGGCAGAGGTGTACGCATACACCCCTGCTTTTTTTAATTCCACACTGGAGTAGGTCTCTATATCGATGCCTAACGTTCTCACGACAAAAAGTCATCATCGTCATAGGCTTCAAAATCGTCCTCGGCTCTGCTGCGCCCCCCTAGTGACTCTCCATCGGCCAGTTTTTGAAGGTTTTGTAGGCCACAGGCAATTCCACGGTTACCGTTGGTGTTAAAGGGATAGAAGGTAATGCTCGCACGGCCATAGCAGCCGCTGTAAACTTCCGTGCTGTCCAGGATGGGCTGAACGTTTTTGTCCACAATATTTGGCTATGTTGCACTGTTGGCATTGACAAAATAAGAGTCAAGGTAGTTTTCATCATCCGAGCGGTCGATATCTCCATCTCGAAGAGGGCGCTTGAAACCAGACATCGGCCAAACGCGGCTGTTCGAGTGGTTAAGACAGAACGACTATCTTATGACATCGGTTTTCGGCTTTGAAATAGGACTTCATAGAGACCGTCCATTTTTCTGGAGGAGTTTTGCTAGATCGCCGATATAGATCGTGTCTTTCGTGGCCTCTATTGCATCAGCGAAGATAACTTTGGCCTTGTCCTCCTCGATTTTCTGCTCAAGTATAGAAATCTTCTCTCGCTCTGATTTAATTTCAGTGAGCAACCGTATCCCAAACTCTGGACTGCTGAGCATAGTTTCCAAAGCTTCATCTGTTACATATATGCCGCGCTTTCGAATTTCCTTTAATATCTGTTTAACTTGTTTCTTGAATTCTTTGGCGAAAATGCCAATCTTGACTAGGGAAACCCGCTGTAGTTGGCGGGTGTATAGTAGCGTGGCTTTGGGCGAAGTTTTGGTTGGAAGTTGAGATTGACACCAAACTCCGCGAAGACTTAATAATACTGGAAATGGAGACATCCCCAAGAAGGTACACTATAAACCCCAAGGGTGTGTTTGGGGTTATAGTGGGGTTTCTAGCCTGGTGCATTGTTCATGTATCGCGGCAAGACTCTTATAAAGTTACGAGTATAAGGCGAGTAATAATCCTAATCATGATTATTGGGTTAATAGTAGTCGCCTTTGGTTTACTTTTTACCATTTGGGATTATATACCCGACGGTGTTGGGTAATAAATGAACCATCACGAGAGAGCACAAAAACCCGCTTTTCAACAAGCGGGTTTATCATTCCATTTAAAAGCAGTCGTGTTTGCCTGAGGACTGGTCATTCAAGGAGCTATCCGCAATAATCAATTGATAGTTTTTCTCAATAATAGGTCAATTAATAAGCCTATCAGTATTAACTGCTAGGCTTATTAATTGTATATTTATACATTGACCTAAGAGCCCCAATCCGCAACTCGACCTTCAAAGCCGCCGGGTGTAAGGAGACTACTGTATTGGGGGCACCGGTACGGTTGGAGAAACCAACATGAGGTTCTCAAAGCGGTTTAGTCTTCGGAATTACCAATAACCTAACCAAAACTTTGAGCTCTGATATTCATAGCTTTTAATCCATACATCAGTAGAATCTTAATATTTTAGCCACACACTTCTCACAACTTTTTAAAGATTAAAGTATATACTTTTCTTTGTAAGGCGAAATAAATAGTGATGATTGATCTTTAACCGGCACACAGTCTAATTCTCCCCGCAGAGGCAATTCCGCTAGTTTCTTCTCATATATTCTTCAAAAGTGAGGTGCATCATGACAAAGAACCGATTTGCACATAAAAATGGCTTTATTAGTTATATCGAATTGCTTATGTCCAGTAATGTTGTGTTTAAAGATACATGCACTTGGTTTGTAGCTCGCACAGAATTTGGATTCTTAGCTTGGGTAGATAAGTCTTTAGATAAACCGCTAGGTTACTTTGATACTTTCGATTTGGCTAAACGCGAGATAATTGACGCGATAACTTTAGGCTCAGCATCATGAAGATAAGCTCAGCAGAAAATCTGCTGAGCCTATCTTCTTATCCCACCTCACCAAAAACATCCAATCCACCTATCCTTCACACTGCAGTCGGGTGTTCAGACAGCTTGTATCTTGGAATCAGAGCGAAGCTTTAATAATGACAGAAACACAAAAATAGCCCCTGATATTACCAGCATATTATAACGTTCAAATGAGCATTCTATGATCATAAGGGTACGTAATGGTCGAGTCAAGATTTGTATATGCTCTTTACCGGGTGTATATGGGTCGGCCAAAGATTATATGCAGGTGGTAAAACGCTTGTATCTAGTCGGAGGGAAGATCTTTTATGGTGGGGAAAGGCTTTATTTCAGTCTAGCGATTGTCTTATGGTTCCAACTTATTATAGAGGGTCGAGCTAAGATTTTACTGGGTGTTGAGTTTCTTACCCAACCATATGTCACTAGATATATGCATGTGTAAGAATTCCGGTTATATTCAGCCGAGAGGTTGTCTATAGCTGGGTAGATATCTTGTAAGGTCGAACGAATCATCAATATTGGTGGTAACCTGCTTGATTATGGTCGGAAGATCCCAGTTTGGTAATCAACGATCTATATTGGTGTTAGGTAAGATCATTACGTGCTCTTATTTATAAATTAACCTTCTAAGCTGTTAGAGATTTTTCTAGCAGCTTTTTGTTTGACTTAATCTACTTAATGAAGTCAATCGAGGTAATTTACAAAGGTTAGCCCTTGGCCATTAGACAGACCAAGGGCCTTTCTTTTTACCACCAGTGATGATGGCCCCATCCATATGAAGGAATGATAACTATAGGCTGATGAGGATGCCCCCAATAGCCGGGATACCCCATACCGTGTCCATAATATCCACCATGCCCCCAGTATCTTGGGTGCCCATATCCTACACCATAACGATACATAATAATTTCATCTCCCTTTACTGCTTATTATTACTCCATAATATGGAAATAAAAGTTTGTCACGTGCTTGTTTAATAGCACTACTTCCGTTGATTATTTCACTAATTTTTCCTTCGCTAAATATCCAAAGCCATTGCCGTATTCCCCTTATTCAGTCCCCAGCCTGGTGTGTAAAAGAACCTAAACTCCGAGTTTTCACTCATGGTTTAGGTTCTTCTTCAAAAAATTTTACTTATAAGGCGCTCTGACAGGACAAATTCCACTCTTCCATTATATTCATAGTATAAGATATCACTGGATAGGCCCAGAATTACAATGAGCCATCTTCCAGTATGCCTGGGGCCTAATAGTTTAACGGATATTTATAAATATTAACTGTAGATTTTTCTCATGACTGGAAAGGCCACCTGCTTCAATCAGGAGGCCTTATGAACATAACCTAACAGCAATGGCACTCTTATTTTTTTGGCATCACCATTGTCAAAACAGCTCTAAATCGGACTTTTGCGTTCATCATTTTTTCATAGGCTGCTGCTACTTGTTCGAGTGGAAATGTTTCAATCATGGGATGGACATCGGTCAACATGCTGAAATTAATCGTATCCTTCCTAGCATCGGGGTCGCTAGCTACCCAACCTTGGACGCTACGTCTTCCTTGTAACAATTGCCCGCCGAAAACCTGAATGGGACCTTCTACTCCCGCAACAATAACTAATTTTCCATCAAAACCCAAGCCGTTTATAAGTTGCGAAATGGCTTTATTGTCAGGAGCCGTTGCAAGAATAACGCGAGCACCACCAAGCTTTTGCAGTTCCTGAGCCGAGTCTGTGCTTTGAGTGTCGATAAACATTTGAGCCCCTAATTTCAAGGCTAATTCCTTTTTGTCTGTGCCACGCGAAAGAGCAATGGTTTTAAAGCCCATCCTTTTGGCATACTGAATCGCCAGATGTCCAAGACCACCAACCCCTTGAATGGCTACCACATCTCCAGGACGAGCACCTGAATTGCGTAAAGCATCAAAGGTTGTCACCCCTGCACAAAGCAGCGGAGCACCTTCTAAGTCGTTTAGTTCATCTGGTATGAGGATTAGCTCTTCAACTTTGGTGACCATATAATCAGCAAAACCACCATCATAGGTTATTCCAGCCGACCAGCCAACACCAACCCGCTGACCGATTTCGTGAGCACTTACATTTGGCCCCAATTTATCAACGATTCCGATCACCTCATGACCAGGAATACGTGGATAGTCTATTTTAATAAATGAGCCACCGTCCTTTACTATGGCATCTCCGTGACAGACACCACAAGCCAGAACCTGAACCCTTACCTGTCCTTCTTGTGGTTCAGGAATTTCTCTTTGCACTAGTTCAAACTCTCCCCCTGGTGTACTTACTTGAATTGCTCTCATCTTCGTCACTATACTTCCGCCCTTCTTTCAAGATTATTATTATTTTCCTACTCAATGTTAAAATAAGCTAGATATCACAGGAACCAAACACTCAGGCCCATTATTCTTAGGCGAATTTACTGACGGCGAAACCTTGTAGGCGATCATTAAGTCTGCTGGATAGGGCGTTAATAAGCTCTTTAGAAATGAGCTATCAATGATGCCCTGATCCAACCACACGTTCTCAACTTCTCTCGAAAGAATGACAGGCATTCGGTCGTGAATCGGAGCCATCAGTTCATTTGGTGTCGTCGTAATAATACTGCATGAATTTAAGATATCACCGCTCGTGGACTTCCACGTGTCCCAAAGTCCAGCAAAGCCAAATAGCTCTTTATTCTTTAGGGTTATCCTGAAGGGGCGTTTCGCAGCTCCTTCTTTCTTCCACTCATAAAACCCGTCGGCTATTACGAGACAACGCTTTCGTTGGAGACTATGCTTAAAACTTGGCTTTTCGTCGACTGTTTCCGCCCTCGCGTTGATCATTTTATGGCCGATTGAAGGATCTTTAGCCCAGAAAGGTATTAGACCCCATCTAAACATTGATAATTGACCATTGTTTACTATAACCACGACATCTTGTGATGGGGCTACGTTGTAGTTAGGTCTTAAATTTATTGGTTCAGCTTTGAATCGTTCTCTGATATCCTCAATATTCACTAAAGTAAAGCGACCGCACATTCCAAGCACTCCTAATGCTAATTATTTCTATTTGGCAAGGGGTTTGTGAGATATGTGGAGTTCTTGGAAACTACCTATCTCCTACTTCAGGCACAATACAAATGAAAACAAATCTACTATTGCCTGTATTCGTGAATTGATGCAGCTTATCACCAGGTACATAAGCGAATGCACCTGCTGTCAACAAATAATCCTGACCATCTAAATGCAACGTCCCCTCACCTTCGAGAATATAATTTATGTGTGGCCACGGGTGAGTGTGGCGAGGAGTATAACCCCCCTGACCCAGTTCAAATTCGCGCATAACATGTCCATCCCACCCCTCAACAGGGGAAATGAGTACTTTCTTGACGGCATTTTTAATTTGGTCGTTGTCCATTCGTGTTCCTAAAACATCATGTACATGGCTTACTATCATATTCTTTGCCTCCATATCTGTAATTTGCCACTTTAAGTTATTCCCTTAACATCACCAGAGCTTCTTTACCGAGCCGTTACACCCTTCCCCAAATCTGGAATAAGCGGCGACCATTCTGTGACACAACCACTCATATATTTTACTTTGAATTCACTCTACCCATTATTTAGTTGCTACTTGTTTTAACAGTTCAAGTATTCCGGTTGCTATTAGACTCCCACATGCTCCAACGGCTAAACCATTTATCAAATTAAGCGATCTTTGTATTAGAGTAGGTTTTGCTTTCCTCTCTACCATTTCTAAAGTGTCAGTAACAAATTGTTTCATCTCATCAGCCTTATCTCCAAAAACACTATTAAGTTTAGGTTCATCGAAATACTCTTTGATTGCTTCTAAGACCTCGGATGCTTTTTCATAATTATATTCTTGAGAAACAGATACCGTTTGAGTTGATCCTACTGTTCCGATCTGCAATCCAGTGGCATCTCTTCCGACTGTAATGGTATTAACTACTCTTGGATTTCCTTTTATCGCTTCAAGAAGTTCTTGTCTTTCAACTTCCTTTCTTCTATTGCTTGAATCTACTGCTCTCATCAACTGTTCATTATCCATTTGTATTCGGTTTTTTAGACCTCGCATGGGATCATTCATCTGAATACTAGACATGAACTTTGATATGTCTATATTTTTATATGGATCATCTGTCATAACAAACACCTCTTACTTCTCTCATTTGTCAGTACCTCTTTACCAAGCCGGTACACCCTTCCCTTATCTGGGAATGGGCGGGGTAGGGCTGATACGCAATGTCGTACATATGATCCAGAACATTCAATGGACATGCTGAATAGTATACATCAAGAACCTTCTCGGTCTTATGGGATTCTAAATGGGGAGGTGACCAGAGTGCCTATATGGATATTTGGTATATTGGGGTTATTAGGGATTTTAGTTTCATTATGGGTATTGATTTCTTTATGGTTCATCGCTGCATCTGCAGCAGCTTAATATTTTTGCCTAGGTTAAATGCCTAGGCTTACATTAGTCCAGATGTCCCTTTGTTCTTTTGCATCATTTAGCCGAAAGCAAAACTCAGTCCAAATCATTGGTCAGACCGACAAATCTACAAAACTCTAATTCTACAAATTCAACCCACCCAGTAAATCACCTAACTGCCACAGAGCCGCTTAACTAAGCAAGAGACACCTTTCCCTTATCTTGCAATGGGCTGGGCGCGTGGATAGGAAATGTGGGGCTATAAGGCTTTTTCCAACTGACAAAGCTCTGCATCCCATTTCTATCCGTCTTGGAAATCCCTACTCAGGAGCTTCGTCAAAACGTCATACTCTGATTCAACCAAAGCTGTCTCAATCATTTAAAGTAAACTATATCAGTTTTGATTTTTGCTCCAACAACATAATTCGGCGCAAAACACTTAGTGTTTCGGTTTGACCTTCGACAATAACCCAGTCATATATATTAATTGATTTCCAACCAGTAACCTGTTGCCCCCACTGATTAAATGATAAAATCTTACTTTTATAGCTCACTTCTTTTTCGTTTATAACCTTTGCTTTTTCTTGGGGATGATTCTTCAAGTAAACGACTTCTCCTGCCCGAATTAATCCTCTTTCGAATAGTTTACCCATCTTTGGCAGTTGTTTCTTTCCGGGACCTTGTTCGCATTCTTCTGTATTAACGTTAATTTCTTCATGTAAGTCGATATCCGGTATTGCCCCACCTGGTTCCGATTTAACCGGTTGCTGTACAATACCTTGTCGGAACATTTCAAGCAGCGCATCTGTAATAGCATTTTTGACAATAGGGCGGTAACGCTCTATTACACTAAAAGTTAATTTTACGTCGGAGACATGTTTCTTTATAAGCAGTCGTGTTAACTCATCAGAGGGGTTACGAAGTAAATCTATTATTTCAGGTTTCATTTTTGAATAATAGACTAGCTCTTCTGCATATGACCACTAGCGTTGCGTAAAATTGATGATCATTTGTCAAGTTGTGCACTGCTTCGATATACAGCGTAAATCATCGAAAAAATGCCAAATCAAGCCTAAAACCTGTATTTAAACATAAAAAAGCCTTATAA
>Ga0209123_1002174_pt1 | contig 17313 bp, 19 predicted proteins | sample BarGraIncu00431A_FD_184500 | JGI IMG/M metagenome (GOLD analysis project Ga0209123, IMG submission 184500) | Arctic peat soil microbial communities from Barrow, Alaska, USA - Barrow Graham LP Incubations 004-31A (SPAdes) (version 2) | ecosystem: Environmental > Terrestrial > Soil > Wetlands >... | reverse complement strand
AGCGCTACAGCAATGAACGGCTGGAGGCGGCCTGCGAGAGGGCGCTGCTCATCAAAGGGGTGAACTACAAGAGCATCAAATCGATCCTGGAAAACAACCTCGACAAGAAACCGCTGCAACGCAAACTAGAACCCGCCCCGGTCGACCACGAGAACATCCGCGGCACCGGCTACTATCACTGAAAAAAGGAGCCAACATGCTTAAACAGCCGATCATCGAGAAACTCACCACCATGGGGCTTGCCGCCATGGCCCGGGCGTTCCAGGAACAGATGAACTGCCCCGACATGACGGCGCTCTCCTTCGAGGAGCGCTTCGGGCTCATCGTCGACTTCCAGGCGACAGCCAATGACAACCGGCGCATGCGCAATCGGTTGCAGAGCGCACGCCTGAGGCTGGCCGCCTCCATAGAGGATCTCGACTTCAAAACTTGACCTGATAGCAGCTGAATCGATGCGCCGAAGAAAATCTACCATTGACGTTAAAACAGAACTTGTGACAGAGTGACATCCCACACCTCGCGACTACCCGGTCGCAATCCCCGGGGCTGGTCACAATCACGTCAGGTCACCCGGTCGCAATCATCGGAATACGCAAGAACCTTCACAATTCATATTACACCGCCGTGTACGGCCTAATGACAGGGAGCACTGAAGTAACAAAATTTATCTGATTATTCTGATGTTGATATTTTTAGTATGTCGATTTATTTTGGAGTCGACGTCCGAATACTTCGCTGCTGTTGCAGGGCTGGAATGGCGCAAGACCTCCTGGACCACTCTGAGATCCTTGGTTTCCCGGTAGATCAGGTGCCCGCAGGTATGCCGCAGTGTGTGGCAACTCATCCCTTTCTGCTTCACCCCAACGCTGGAGAAATATTTATCAACGATCCCATTCAAGCCGATCCTTGAGAGCCGGCGCCTGGGTGTGTTCCCCTTGTCGATTGAGGCGAACAGCGGTTCTTCTCCCTCGTCGTCCACCTGCAATTTCCCGCGGGCGTCCAGATAATTGCGGATCATGGCGATGGTGTCTTCTCGTGGATAAATATAACTGTCCTTACCCTTGCCACGTATGAGAATCTTCGCCTCGGCCGGATCGCTCATATGCACCAGGTCGCAGACGTTCATCCTCACGATCTCCACTCGGCGCAGTCCCTCGACGGTCATCAGCATCAGCATCGCACGGTCCCGCATGGACCGAAGACTGTTGTCGGGAACCGCCCGGAACAAGAGTTCCGCTTCGCCAGCCGTGAGATGCATGGTCTTTTCATATGCCGACCTGTCACGTGGTGCCTTGATCCCGGCGGCCGGGTTTTCTGTGAGGAGTTTCCGATCGACCGCCGCCTGGTAGAAACGGCGAATTGTAGTCAGCTTTAAGGAGATGGTTGCGTGTTTGGCGCCATGGCTGACAAGAGACCCACGGTACCTTTTGAGATCGTCGGCTTTCGCACTCGCCGGCAGTACCCCCTGGTCCTCGCACCAATCAAACCACTGCCTGACCTGAGAAAGATAGGTTTTGATTGTGTCTTCCCTGGCATCCCCGTTCGCTACATCGAGTTTGAACCATTCCTCCGCGACTTTTTTGATATCTGAGTGCTGGCCGAGTACGAGCCCGGTTACGTTAGAATATGTTTGCCTTAAAATCTCCATTAACCCTCCCGTGCGGCAAATTTTTATCCAGTTGGTGCGAAGAGAAACCGCCTCAGCACTGCTACGGCAGCAAGTTAGCTCATACCCCTTGCCATCTCGCATGGGACCACAACTTATAAATCCCCGACGATGAGACTGACGAATGATTTCTGACCGCCCCCCCCTGGGGACTGGCTGCCACCCTTCCCTGACCAGGTCGTGGCAAAATCCGCCATGGACCGACGGGCACACCGATCTCAGCACGTCACACCGAAAGGAGAGCCCTACCGGAAGAAATCACGCTCATCAAACAAATCGCCGGTCTAACATCGCTCACCCAGAAAAGGATGAAGTGAAAAAAAACTCGCACCCAAGGGGTAGAAAATAGCGATGCCCTTGACGCGTGGTCCATTACCGTCAGATTGGTTCCGTTAACTCGGCAGGATTTTTACTCACCAGCGATCCACCCCCAAGGGTTAATAATCAACTCTTATTCTCGCCGCGTCTATCGAGAATCACCCCTTCAGTCGGCCTATCTGTACCAGGGTACGTTTAGCGATCAAGCCAAACTCATCTGGATGGGGATGATCAAACTGCATGTAGATACTGAGCATGTCCTGAAGCGCTTGCACCATAATCTCATTCTGCACTTCTAAAGTTAACCGTTCTGACTGCTCGTCTTTCTCTGTCATGATTCCCCTCGCAATGCCTGGATTGCCCCAAGAGACTAATTTTCTGAATGAAGCTGCGATATTTTAAACATTTTCAGTAACCGGTACACTTGTCCGATCAACTCGAATTTATCGGAGGGGTTTTCTATTTGATCGTAAATTCCCTTGATATATACGACCATTGGCTCGAGGTCATGTGCATTTATGTGTATTATTGTCTCTAACTCATCACCGCAGCCGTATTCGAGCCAGGCTTCAGGGCAGCAGAGGACTCGCGCAAGTTTACCAACAAGGTTTCGGGACGGTTGTGAGGTTCCTTTTCGTAGGCCACTGATATGTGACTGGCTGACCCCTACAAAGTTTCCGAGTTCCATCTGAGTTAAGTGTTTGTGCTTTCTTATCATGTAATCGAGGCGATCGTGAAAAGTCTTTAAATTTGGTGTCTTCATCCCTCCCCCTGCAATTATAAAAGCATTGGTTTGAGCCCTGAGTTTGCGGACGTTAGTTCCTCTAATTTACAAAGCCAATTGCTGCTAGACACACGCCCGCAAAGAGAACATTGAGTATCCGTCGAACCTGCTGATTTCAACTAGCCCGGTATTCCCCTGGGGATAGATATCCCTGGCAAGATAATCCAATTCTTCCCGTTCCGCTTCATATGAAACATCCCGCCACCACGTTTTACTCCCCCCTTGGGTTCCATCATTCCATCTATAGCCTCGCCGCTTCAGGAGGTCTTTCTTGTCGAAAGGAGCACCAACGGCACAAACCCTCGAGGTCGAGTCGTTTGCTTTTTGAAGGAGCGTTTTAAATACTGGGGCACCGCTGACCGGAAGCTGCTCCAGCAGCAACCCGAGAACACCCTCGGCATCATCCAAGGCCCGGTGGGCATTAATGGTTAATCTCCCGGTCTTAAAGAGGAGATATTCTAAGGATCGGGACGAAATACGTTCAGCCTTCCAGTCAATCTGTGAAAAAGTACACGCCCAAGGAAGTTTGGCAAATATCGGAAACCGTGCCTCGACAAACTTTCTGTCGAAAGCAGCATTGTGGGCTATGACGAGATGCGCCTTTTCAGCCAAGGCGTTAACCAGCTTGTCATTAAAAGTTTGCCCACAAACCATTTCATTCGTGATGCCGGTAATCTCTCTAATCACTTCCGGTATCGGCATCCCTGGATCTTCAAACCCAGAATAACGCTCGGTGATTGCATAGATTTCACCCGAGCTAGGATTGAATTCAAATGCGACGATCCCAAGCTCGATAACCTTGTCCCCAGCATAATTCAACCCGGTAGTTTCCGTGTCAATACAGAGTGCAACCTGAGAGAGTTCAGATACTGTTCGTGAAATGCGTGTATCGTGCTCTAAATTCAGTCGGCGCAGTACCAGGCAATCACCCGTTGCGTTGAGAGCTGAGATAACCGTTTCAACCTCTGATGTATTCATTTGCAATACCTCCATTATTTAATCGGACTTCACTAATTTTTACGAGTTTTCTACGGAGAAGAGCTTTTGACGTTTAGCTTGCATAAATCCTCTAATGTTTTTGCGCGAAATGTTATCCGCCAAAGATGCCTAACATATTGCGTTTTATAAACGTGGCTGACCTGCACCACGCGTCATCGTTATCGCTTGTTGTAATAAAAGGATTACCATCAATTATAATGGATGGCAAGAAAAAAGTTAGCTGTGCGCTAATACCACCTTTACTGCTAGTTGGCATCATGGTATAAAATGACTTGGAGGATTGATCATGGAAGAACTTGCGAAGAGAGTCGGAGAGAAAATTCGGCAGGTTCGAGAAAGCAAGGGAATGAGCCAAGCCGCACTTGCCAGGGCACTCAAGGTACCCCCTCCCACAGTGCACCAATACGAACATGGCAGCAGAACGCCATCACTGGATGCATTTGAACGGATTGTGATTACTCTCGGGGTATCCGCTGACTTTTTGCTCGGGGTTGTGGAGAGTAAAGAGTTTGTTTCTGACGAAGGTACTGCCCGGCTTTTTCAGGAGTATAGAAACCTTTTGCCAAACGAGAGACAAATGTACCTGGAGCTTCTACGCGTCGTACAGAAATTTAAAGAGTGAGAAAACTGATTCGGGGGGAGGTAAAGGAAAACCTCATAGGCCTTTTGGGCAGCAGTGACCTGGTCGGGTTAACATCATTCCAGAGCGGCGCCTTCTTCCGCCTTCAGTCAGACACCGCGGAGGAAACCATGGACGAGAAAGGGTATCAACTAAAAAGTGACCTGCTCAAGCGAGCGCTAAAGGAAGCTGACCGGTTAGATGCCGCAGATGAGAAGCAGTGCAAGGATATCAAGATGGCCCAGGTACTCTATGAGATCGAGGGAAACGATTCCGCCCCGGATGACGTGGTTGACGGTACAGAGGGACTGTTGGGGGAAGACACCCTGGGAACAGATTGGGACCTAGCCGACGGCCCTATCCCTCCCCCCGGATTCTGGCATGGCACCCATCGGCGCGACGGCGGCCGCATTCCCGGCTTTACCGAGGAGGAGTACAAGGAAGGGAGCTCGTGGCATCCCGAACAAGTGAAATAGGCTGGCCGTGGAGCACGAACAGACCAGCTCCCTCCAAGGGAGTACCGACTTCGACGGCATCCCGATCTCCATCCAGATGGGACATTTCAGTAAAATCTGCTCGTACCCGTGCAAGAGGCCCAGGCCGGACCCGCCCCGCCCTTTAAACCCACTATAGTATAATTTTACTTGATTTGGCGCCACCCTTCAGGCAATAATTCCATGGTAATAACATTTTAGGGAGGCGCCGTGGCCAAGAAAGTAGTCCCCCTTCCCCTTCCCCCTAATCAGGAACTCCGCAGCGCAGAGCTGCTTGGGCAGTTTATCCGGGCACGCAGGACCCAAGCGGGGCTCAGCATTCACGATGCGGCGGACTTCTGCGGCATCGCCGTGGGGACCCTAGACAAGATCGAGCGCGCTACGGGTGACGTGCGTCTGAGCAACGTTTTGACGGCCTGCTCGCTGCTGGGGATCACCATCAGCATCGAGGTCAAGGAAAAGACCTTTTAAGCTAGGGAGAAACAATGACAAAGCTGCACCTATTTATGAACCGGGAACGGCTGGGGGAGATCGACCTTTTGGACAACAAAGGGAGTATGGGACTCTCCTACCACCCCACCTGGCTCGAAAAGGGGGGCTTCGCCATATCGCCGCACTTACCCCCAGGCGGCGCGGAACCAGACAATATCCGGTATTTTCTGCAGAACCTCCTTCCCGAAGGGGAATTCCTCGAGGAGCTCTCGATAAGCTCTGCCTGCTCCAAGGCCAACATTTTCGGGCTCATCGCAGAAATAGGGGCAGAGACTGCGGGAGCGATCTCCTTCTCCCTGGTCGACAGCGATGATCCTCCTCCCACCTCCTTCAGGGAAATACCGTTGGAGGAACTGACCGAGCGGATAGCGTCCAGGAAGACCGTCTCGATAGCTATGTGGGACCAGAAGCCGCGGCTCTCGGTCGCAGGAGTCCAGGCCAAACTGCCGGTGCTGATCCTCCAGGACGGAGTTATGGGGTTCGGAGAAGGGGATCTCGCCTCCACCCACCTCCTGAAGTTTGGCAGGGACCCGGAGATGCACCTGGTCGTCAACGAGTACCTCTGCATGAAGCTTGCGGCGGCGTCAGGACTTCCGGTGGCCGTGGTGACCCTCGAGCGTTTCGGTGAGCCGGTCCTATCAGTGCGCCGTTTCGACCGGATGTGGCGGGAGGGCAAGGTGGAGCGCCTGCACCTGATTGACGGCTGCCAGCTACTGAATCTGCCTCCGAACTACAAGTACGAGCGCCCTTTCGGGAAGAGCGGGCATGCGGCGGGTCTTCGCACCGGCGCGAGCCTCCCGCTCCTGTTCTCGGCCTGCCGCGCTGTCTGTAGCGTGCCGGCCGCTGCGATCAAGGGCCTCCTGGACTGGGCGCTCTTTCAGCTGGTGATCGGCAACAGCGACTCCCACGGCAAGAACATCTCCTTTTTCGTAGGGAAAACAGGGATCACCCTGGCTCCGGCCTACGACCTTCTGTGTCTGGACCTCTACGACTACGACCGTGACTTGGCCATGGCGATTGGCGACTGCTTCAACCCGGACGACGTGGCCACCTACCAGCTAGCCGAGATGTGCGAGGAGTGCGGTGTATCCCCGCGCCAGGCGGCCAAGTCGCTGAACGCGATGTGCAGCAAGATTCTCCGTGCGCTGCAGTCGCTGCAACTCCCGGAGCTGACGGTCGAGGAAGGGGCGTTTGCGGCAAGGCTGGAGGCGTGCATCGCGGACCGAGCCGAGCGTCTGCGCAAATACGCCCTGGACCTGCCGAAGATCAAACTGTAAAAAGCTGCCGTCATACACTACGATGGCAGTGATGCGATTCAAAATCATGATTGCGATCTCATGTGATTATAAGTGCGAGCTGCTACACATAGTGGCAGAGCCACAAGGCTAATCTCTGGCTGGAGCGGCAAATTGGCAGGATGATGCCGGGCCATCAGTTCATGGTGGCCTACACCGTCCCGGCGGAACTGCGCAACTTCATCCGCTCGCACCAGAGGGTTTGCTACGCGCCGTTGTTCGCGGCATCATCGGACGCCATGAAAAAACGTTGCCGAGACCCCAGGCACATTGGCGGCGACCGCCCCGGCTTCTTCGGAGTGTTGCGCACCTGGGGCCGGTTGCAGTGTCATTCCCACATCTATTACGTGGTGCCTGCCGGCTCTCGTCCGCCGACGGGAGCCGGCAGAGAAGCGGGGAGTGGTTCTTTCTACCGGTGCAGGCGCTATCACCCATCTTCCGCGCCAAGTTCCGCGATCGCATGGAGAAGGCGGGACTGCTCGCCGCAATCCCGAGGGAGGTCTGGACCAAATCGTGGAACGTCAACTCCCAGGTCGTGGGAAGTAGCGAGACCCGCATCAAGTATCTCGCCCACTATGTCTTTCGTTTCGCCATATCGAATCATTGCATCGAGAAGGTGGGAAACGGCAGGGTCACCTTCACCTGTAGAAAGGTGGGCGGCACCAATTCCTGCACCATGGAACTGGACGCCACGGAGTTCATCCGCCGTTTCCTGCAGCACGTGCTCCCGACCGGATTCATGAAGGTCCGGTACACTAAGGTTTTTTAAGTCCGAACTCGTCCGTCTCGCTCGATGAGGCGAGGGGGAAGGTAGAGATCGCTTACGGCTTCGACGTGACCGAACCGGAAAGGGACGCGACGCCGAATGCTGGGTTTACCTACGGCAAGTGCGGCAACCCGGTGAAAAGTTAGTCCGCGCTCCCGCCGGGGAGACAGTTGGAACCGGGGCCGTCCGGGTAAAGAGAGAAAACTGAACCGTCATGCCCGTGTCAACGAACATGGCCTGCTTTTGACGAAAAGCGGGCGAACAGGCGAAGTGCGTCCTGCACCCGACTGAAATTGTATCTCGAAGGAGCATTGACCCGCGGGCGCACCATCTTAATGAGCTACCTGGGGTGAAAACAGGATCTCAAACTCCAGGCCGATCCCTCAAAACATGAAAAAGGTACCCTCACACACCGACTCTCCCCAGAAAGCTTTCGAACCATTACCCATATAGACAATTTCGTGCCAACAGGTCGGGCTTCTTGGACTTTGGATTGAGCCGACCTTGCAGGTTGGGTCAATACTTATGGGTTAAAAACTGTACTTCCTTGGATCATTCCTCTTAGGGTTGCTCTTGATGAGGCTCTGACTGAGCCTGTGTTTTGTGGGGTTCCTCTACACCCCTTGATGCCCGTTCTGGTTAATGCACTCGCAATCCCCCCCCAAGGGTGACGACCTCCCTGTTTGCAATTTCAGCACTAAATTCCACGAGGGGGTGTGATCTGCCCGGACACTCTAAAAAATATCCGAGAGTAGTTGGATGTAAACCAGCCTTTATTCTCCAAGGAGGGCCTTTGGTTTTCCCTTGTTCTGCCATCTCCATGTGACGATGAGCCCCATGGTTGTGCGGCCAATGCCGCATGGCTGAATTAATCGCCCCGCACTTCGGCGGGTCTAAAACCCAGTCAATATTCAAACGTATGTTATCTGCGCAGTCTTTTATACTTCTTGTTCTTGTTATTGTTACAGGCACATGTTCGACATGTGTTGGAACACGTGTTCAGCTATCAGATTTAATTACCTTTTACCGCTTTTAAGCAGTTTTTTCTCCCTGTTTTTCTGCAAGACGGCCTTGCGATTGGCTGACCTCATTTCGCTATATTCTGCGGCTCCCTCCCACTGCTCCCGAAATGCTGCAATAGTTACGCAACCATCTATTATTTGGACCATCCCGCGCTTGAGGAACTCTGCCCTGTATTCCTCCCATTTGCACACATCCAGCTTGAGTAGTGGCGCAATGAAGTTGGCATCATCAGGGATACGCCCTTGATGCGGCCACAAATGGATCATGCGCAGCAGGTACCAGACGCCTAGCGCCGCATGATCTAGGCTCATTATCTGGTAGTTTCCATGTTCTACAGAGGGGTGAAATTTGAAATACGGTAAACTCATGGGTTCGACACTCCTTCCGGCGTAATGGTGCAGCGTTGCACTTGTCGGTTGTTCCGGAGCCAATCCCTATATTTATTTGAGTATTCGGCAGCGCCATGCCCGCCGAGCGCAGGAAGGTGATCTCCGCCATCGTTCTGTGCCGCACCGCAGAGAACGGAACCGTCGACTACCGATGTGAGGAGTGCGGACTCCACCATCAGGTCGATCGCTCCTGCGGAAACCCGCAGCCCCCAGTCAGTCGCTGTAGGCGTGAAGATAAAATTTATTCTTGCCCTGGGTCTTCACGCAATACATTACCATATCGGCATTTATTACCAGGGTGTCTTCCTCGAATCCGTCATCAGGGGGCCATTTCAAAAACCGGATTGTAGAGTACGTTAAGGGGAAAAGCTTCTCTTAGATTACAGAGGGTTACCACACCCTTGAATGAATGAACGGCTCCAGCAAAAGTGCACCACATAACTCATTGGATTCAGGGCAAATTACTGGCACTAACGTGCTATATTTTCCGTTTTCTGAGGGGACCCCTACATGGGCCTCATGAAACCAAACAAAAAAAAGAGAGATCCTCCATAACATTTTTTTTCGTCTCAAACGTCCGCATGACCGCCCTCCAATCGTCCTTATTACAGTCAGTTCCGAATACCCATCGTTGGGTATTTTGTAAAGATATCGGATAGTTATACCCATTAAAGGCTAGTATATCGGTTTGTTGTATGTTATCGTATATGGCGGACTTAGAAGGAAATGAAAATAACCAAGGAGAGAAAGTCATGAACGTACAAGACATCACGAAGATCGAGAGCGTTGTGATCACCGGAAGTGTTCCCCAATCTGCCCTCGGCCCGGATGCGACCAAGGCACAGCTTACTGCCTTCTGTTCGGCGGCAGAACCTGCGATGGCGCAGGCGGTATTTGCCCTTTACCCCGACGCCAAGCAGGTGGAAATTGACGTTTTCCCGGCCCAGGACGGAAAAGGCGAAAGGCTCATCTGCTCCGCCCTTAACGCCGAAGATTTGCCGGTTTTGCACGAAGAAGAGAAACTGGCAGAAGAGATTGCGCGGGTTTGTGAGGAGGTTTTGGCCGCCGGCGAGTGGAAGGATTAACCGACGGGGCGACACCAAGGGCGAGGTTTTTGGGTAATATGGGCCACCGCAAGGATTCATGCTTATGCTCTGCTGCGCATAAGCATGATTACTGGAACGGCAAGCTGAAGGCCTCGAAGCGGTAGTGCCGGCCGTGCCGGACATCGCCAATAGACAGCCCCATCGTACTTGACATAAGATACCTTATGTGACGCTAACTAGTTTATATTAAAGGTAATATTTTACGTCCCATTTTTATTATACTGCGGCAGATTCAGGCGGCGGCAGGCATTTCGTATCAGGCAGGTAGCCCCCCCTTTACCGGGGTTATCCGCTCAAAGCGGCAACAATTCTTGTTGCCACGTGTCTTTGACCCTTTTCTTCCATTTTAACGGTTTGGCTACCGGTATACTGGAACCATCATTGAGGCACTTTTTTAAAAGTGTCGCCGGCCTGAAGGTTACGATCTGGCGGCTTTCGATGGTAATGGCCTCCCCTGTCTGAGGGTTTCTCCCAAGCCGAGCGCTTTTCTGCCGAACCTCAAATTTTCCGAAGTTGGCGATCTTCAGGTCCTCCCCCCCTTCCAACGTAGTTTTTATGATTTCCAATAATCCTTCCAAGACATCAAATGCTTCCGTCTTGGTTAAGTCTAAGTTATTCTTGATGATTTCTGCAAGATCGGTTTTCGTCATAGCTTTCGTCATAGGGTACCCCCCAGCATATTTGAAATATATGGCAGAATATAGCCTATTTCCCATGCTGCGGGAACCCCTGCGCACAAAAAAAACTCCGGGTCTCATTCCAATCAGCGAATGTACGTACGTGGGCGGAAATCGCGAATTGACGGCCTCATAACGATCACACTCGCGGGTTCACGCTTGGTTAAACTGACAGCCATGAATCCGACTAAAAAAAAAGGTCTCCGTATTTGCTGGTTGATAGAAATCCGCATATTTAGTCAGCCGCACAACATGCTTGGTTATTGACATGGTCAATAGTTCCGTATAGGGTGCTTGTTATGGAAAACATACGGAACACGATTGGGCTGAGCGATATTGGAGAAGGTGCCAGGCGGCAGTATGTGAACGCACGCTCTGTATTCACTGCGCTGGAGGATGCCTCGCGCCAGGCGGCGCAATATCGCGGGGGAATGTATTGGAAGACCCACGGAAAAACGGGGATCATGTACCTTATCCGGACGCAGACAGACAACTCCCAGACATCCCTGGGCCCACACACTGCCGAGTCTGAAGCGATTTATAGGAAATTCACCGAGTCTAAAAGCACGATCGAGGCCCGGATCCGGGACCTGACCAAGGAAATGGATTTGCACCGACGCCTGAACCGTGCGCTCCTGGTAGGGCGTGCACCCCAGCTGCTGGTCGATATTATGAACGTATTTTCTCGCGCGGGGATTGCGGAGCATTTCCGGGTGATCGGGACGCATGCGATCTACGCATACGAGGCCGCAGCGGGTGTGCGGATTGAGAAGGAATCGGCGCTTGAGACGCAGGATGTCGACCTGTTGTGGGCAATCGAGAGGAAAATCAAATTCCAAACACGCCTGAAACAGAATGCCGACTCGGTCATCGGACTGTTGAAAAAAGTCGACAAGACTTTCGAAGTGCGCCCGGAACAACGTTACACTGCGGTTAATAGCCGGGGCTTCGAGGTGGATATCATCCGACCGGCGACGGTGGCGGACGAAGACACCGTGGCGCTTGTCAACCCCTCACGTATGACCGATTACGACGACGATCTGTTCGCGGTAAAAGCCCCAAGCGCCGGAGGCCTGCAAGGTGCACCACCTTTCGAGGCGCTGATAGTCTCGACCGGAGGCTCCATGGCTAGGATGCGCACAGTGCACCCTCTCGAATTCGTCAGGGTGAAGAGATGGCTGTCCCATCAACCTACCCGCGACATCATGAAGCGGGACAGGGACCGGCTCCAGGCGGCCATCGTGGAAAAACTGGTGGAAGAATATCTGCCGCAATTGACACTTGGCCACGTTAAGCCTGAGCTTTCATAACCGTCTCGATGGTGGGGTGGATCATTTCAACCAGCCAATACGGAGACCTAAAAAAAATCGCCCCTTTCAGTTAATTCGGGTACGAAACTGCGATGATTGCAGGTTCGCCCGCAGATGTTTGCAGGTCGTTATACCTAAGGGAACGCCAGTAGTCTCTAAATAGTTGAGTTAGAAACTGGCTGCAGCAGTTTTCCGCATGCGGGCTATTATTGCCCATCCCCCGAAAATGTAAAATCTGCCTAACGGCGGCTATTGCCTCTCCTTTTGAACCCATTCCTGAGGAGTCCCAACATTTGCACTACCTCTGAGTCAAGTCTTAGCCCCATCCAACCCCGCGAGATTGCCGTTGGTGGACGTTTGCAGTGGAGGATGTACCTGGATTGTCTCCAAGTACACTCCCATTTTCGCCCTACCAGGTTCTCCTGCTATGCTTTAGCCCAAGCTTACTCATTCGCCCTCTCAGGGTATTCGGGTTGATACCGAGTAGTTCTGCTGCCCCTCCCGGTCCATGTATCTTCCCTTTTGTCGTTTTGAGAACGTTGCTGATATGCGCGGCCATAGCTTCATCAAGGTTTATTGGACCACCAACTTTTCCTTCAATGACTTGTTGTGTTTCGGTACCTTTCTCATCCAGCGGCAGGGAGTCGAATCTTAATTGTCCTCCTCGATGCCGGATCAGCTCCCTTTCCACCAGGTTTTCCAGCTCCCTAACGTTTCCTGGCCACCCGTAGTTCATCAGCTTTTCCAACGCACCTGGCACAATGGCGGGGGGAATGGCTATGCCAAGTTCCCGGCATTTCACGTCCACAAAATGTCGTGCGAGGGCCGGGACATCTTCTCTTCTTTGCCTCAGTGGTGGCACGATGATCGGAAACACGTTCAATCTGAACCAGAGGTCTTCCCTGAACTGGTTTTCCGTGACCATGCTTTCGAGGTTGCGGTGGGTCGCAGCTATCACCCGGATATCCACGGGGATAGGCCTGTCCCCTCCTACCCGTTCTATTTCCCTTTGCTGAATAACCCGCAAGAGCCTCACTTGCGCCTGGGGTGGCAGTTCGCCAATCTCATCAAGAAAGATGGTCCCCCCCTCTGCTCGCTCAAAACGGCCACGCCTTTCGGTAACTGCTCCGGTAAAGGCACCCTTTTCGTGGCCGAAGAGCTCACTATCTATAAGACTCTCAGGGATGGCGCCACAGTTCACCTTGATGAATGGGCCATCCTTGCGCGACGAGGCAAAGTGGATGGTATTGGCTATCACTTCCTTTCCGGTTCCGGTCTCCCCCATCAACAGCACCGTATTGGAAAGCGGAGCCACCTGCTGGACCATCTCCATGACGTTTCTCAGCCCCGAGTTCCCGCCGATGATCTCGTCTCCCAATTGTGGCACCAGCTCGCTGCGCAGAAAACGGTTGTCGTCCAAGAGGATGTCCCGATATTTGACCACGGCTTCGTGGGCTAGTGCGTTGGCAAGGGCCATGGCAAATGGTTCGGCAACTACCGAGAGCAGTGCCACGTGATCCGGGGTGAACCTTTTTTCGCCTTTCGCCCGCAGGATCAGGAAGCCGATCAGTTCCTCTTCAATGCGAAGAGGCATGGCCAGGTCTGAGCACCCATCAAGCTTGATGAAGGGTGCAAAGGTCCGGATCCTCTTGTCCGCATCCGAAGCGTTCACGGTAAAGGGAACACGCATTTCGCTGATCCACTCCCAGATCCCTTCGGGAAGCGGGACGATCTCCACTGGCTGCCTGTGGCCTACAGAGGCGATGGCGATACGACGAATGGCCCCAAGGGACTTGTCAGGTATATCGAGGAACATGTGATCGATAGGGAAGTGCCCCCGCAAGTACTCGAAAACCCTCTCAAACGCGGTATTAATCTGCAGGCTGCTGCAGATCCTCAGGGTCACTTCCCTGAAAAACTCATCCCTGTTTACGACCATGTCCCCTCCGCATTCATGCCGGCAAAGCGAGTTATCCGCGTCTACGGTATTTGGTAAATTACCATATTCAACGACATACTGCAAGGAAAGTCACCGCATTAAACAATCAGTTAATAGATACCACCCATAACTCGCTGTTATTACGACGCACCCATACTTGGCACGAACCTCGCTATAACCACATAAGTAAATCATCGGTAAGCGATAACAGAGGAGAAGGGTCATTTCATGAAAACTGAATTACGCATTGGACACACAGGAAACCTGCAGCAGAAACCGGCATCGCCATTCAAGAGAATACTTGCGGCAATGGTCGGCGTGGCTCTCATGCTTTGTGCCGTGGTTGCATCAGCCGCAGACATCTCACTTCCAGCCGTCAATCTCGGAGACACCAGCTTTCTCGACGGGGTGGCCTACCCAGGGTGGCTCGTCGAGGAGACTTTGGGGTATTACCACGCAGGCCGGTTTGAGGATCCGCACGGAGACAGGGTAGCCGGGTCCAACAAGCTCACCGCGGTGAGCGCCACCACGCATATTGCCTACATCTCCAAGTACCGGCTGATGGGAGGCTTCTGGGGCGCGGAAGTTTTGCTGCCGTTGGCAGATGTTGATTTGGAGACTAGCTTCGGCCCCAAAGACCGTGAACGGGGCGCGGGTGATCTGATCGTCAGCCCCTTCATACTCCAATGGACCGATCAGAAGCTTTTCGGCATGCCGTACTTTCAGCGCTTGGTTGTCAACATCACGCTGCCAACAGGGAAATACGACCGCGGCCGACAGGTTAATATTGGCAACAACATGGTGAGCATCAGCCCCTACTATGCATTCACCATCATACCGACTGACAAGCTCGAACTGAGCGCCCGACTCCACTACCTCTGGAACTCGGAGAATGATGACCCGTTTGTGGGTCTGGGAGCAGGAACCGTTCAGCCGGGACAGGCTTTTCACGCCAACTATGCCGCATCGTACGAGGTCATCAAAGGAGTGCGACTCGGAATTAACGGATATGCACTTCAGCAACTCACCGAGGACAAGGTTGATGGCCGCAGCCAGGCCAATTCTGAAGAACGCGTTTTCGGCATCGGACCGGGCATCAAGTGGAGTGGAAACGGGTTATCGCTCAATCTAAACAGCTACTTTGAGACTGGAGCGGAAAACCGTCCAGAAGGAACCAAGGTAGTGTTTCGGCTTTCCAAAGTCTTTTAATAACCGCTCAGCTGGCATAGATCGTAAATTGAGGAGAGAGGTAGCTAAATGAAGAGTGCACTTATAAATGGAATGATGGGTGGATTTATGGGCTTTCTGATGAGCTTTCTACTCAATTACTTCCTATTCGCCCTGCCGCAGAGTATCACCATACATGCACTGGGTAACGGGATGAGCGGTTTAATGAGTGGCTTCATGGGAGGATTAATCGGAGTGATGGTCCATATCAGTAAAGAAAAGAAAGCAGCACAATTCAGTTAACCTTTTACAAAAATATTTCAGGAGGAGATTATCATGGCAAAACTGCTTTACGTTACCTGCAACCTCAAACCTGTCGAACTTTCTCGCAGCCTTTCGGTCGGGAAGGAATTTCTGGATGAGTATCTCAGGCAAAATCCTGATGACGAGGTGCATTTTCTCGACCTTTACCGAGATAAAATCCAGCGGATCGATGCTGATGTGTTGGCTGGTTGGGGGAAGTTGATGAAAGGTGGAGACTTCGCCTCGCTCGCAACCGACGAACAACGAAAGGTCGGGCGAATTTGGAAACACGCCGATCAGTTCATCGCCGCCGACAAGTACGTGTTTGTAACACCGATGTTTAACTTGGGATTTCCGGCGGAATTGAAAATGTACATTGATGCGGTCTGTGTGGTTGGCAAGACTTTCCCCCTGTGTCAGGATAGTTGTCGCCTCGGAGGGGGCCGTTTAGACCCGGTTTTTGGTCTGACGAGGCGGTGAGCGCAGCGAGCTCGCCGGTTTGATCAGGAATCCGGAACCGGTAATATCCGGCGGCCCCATTTTTTCCAACATCTGGGGGCAGCAAGGATCTATGATGACGTACACTGAAGGATTCAAGTCCAACATGATTCGGAAGATGGCCCGCCCTAATGGTATCTCGGCCTCCGCTCTAGCCAAGGAATCGGGCGTTCCCCAACAGTCTCTGTCGCGCTGGCTTCGCAACGCAAATGTCGTTGATGAACCTGGTAACTCCTCAATCCCTAACGAACCAGGAAGAACAATGTCCGCAAAGCGCCCCCAAGACAGGTCTGCCGAAGAAAAACTCAAAATCGTCATGGAGGCCGAGACGGTTGCCGAAGATCAACTTGGTGCCTTTCTGCGCCGCAATGGTATCCATGAAGCACAGTTACGTGAATGGCGCGGCATGATGCTGTCAGGGCTTCAAAAGCCAGTCAAGCCTTCCTCAAAGCCCTCTGGGGAAACTCGGAGGATTCACGAACTGGAAAAAGAATTACTGCGCAAAGACAAAGCATTGGCCGAGGCTGCCGCAATCATAATTCTCAAAAAAAAAGTCCAATCGATCTGGGGGGGCGAGGACGAGCCCACGGACAAGAAGAGCGGCAAATGATCGGGCAACTCATCGAAGAGGCAACCCTTTCCGGAGCGAGACTCGAAGCGGCCGTTGACGCCGTCGGGTTGAGCATCCGCACGTTGCAGCGTTGGAATCTCCAGGATAACGGATCAGATCTACGGCGCGGGCCGGGTACTGATCCCTCAAACAAGCTCGTCCCAGAGGAGCGACAGAACATCCTCGATATTGCAAATTCCCCAGAGTTTCGGGATCTTTCGCCGAAACAGATTGTTCCGCAATTGGCTGATCAGGGGATATACGTAGCATCCGAATCAAGTTTCTACCGGGTGCTAAGAAACGAGGGCCACATGGCTCACCGGGAACCATCCAGACCTGCCACCAGCCGCAAACCAAAAGAACATGTGGCCACAGGGCCTTGCCAGGTCTGGTCCTGGGATATCACATACTTAAAGAGCCCGATTCTCGGCCAGTTCTTTTATCTGTACCTGATCATGGATGTTTGGAGCCGCAAGATTGTTGCGTCCACAGTGTATTTGAAAGAGTCCAATGACTATAGCGCAAGGCTGTTTCTAAAGACGTGTCTCAGCCTCGACGTTGATCCAGAGGGTCTGGTTCTTCACTCCGACAACGGTGGCCCGATGAAAGGGGCAACGATGCTGGCAACTCTCCAGCACCTGGGCGTAGTTCCTTCATTCAGCAGGCCGCAGGTCAGTGACGACAACCCTTACTCTGAATCGCTGTTCCGAACCATGAAGTATCGCCCCGGTTACCCCAGCCAGCCTTTTTCAAGTCTGGCAGCAGCACAGGCATGGGTTGATGGCTTCGTGGGCTGGTATAACACGGAGCATTTGCACAGTAGCATTCGTTTCGTTACCCCGGACGACCGCCACTTCG
>Ga0209123_1002173_pt1 | contig 17318 bp, 20 predicted proteins | sample BarGraIncu00431A_FD_184500 | JGI IMG/M metagenome (GOLD analysis project Ga0209123, IMG submission 184500) | Arctic peat soil microbial communities from Barrow, Alaska, USA - Barrow Graham LP Incubations 004-31A (SPAdes) (version 2) | ecosystem: Environmental > Terrestrial > Soil > Wetlands >... | reverse complement strand
TATTTTCAGTCACCAGATCAGTAATTTCTATAAAAATTATTTCATTATCCGCTGATTAACTGGCGGTTGCATGGATTCTACTGAGCAGGTGACCCCCGAGGACTCGGGGTCACCAGCTCAAGTCACCAACTCAGTATTCAGTAAAATTCGTATTTTCATAATCAGTTAAATCTTCCCTTCACGCATCTTTCCTGAAATAATATCATTTATATTATTAAACCCTTTTTAATGCATTGTAATTGCAATTTATTTCTAAATTTGCGCACTTATCGTACTCAATAAAAAATGTTTATCCATTTATATTGATTTATGATGAGGTATTTATTGATTTAACTCGACAAACTTGTAAGTCGGTCTATTGAATTTGTAACTCACTCACTGGTTGTGACTGAGGAGGCGAAGCTGTGAAAATCACATCGATTAATACCTGTTAATGTCCTGTTATTCAATAGTCAAAAACTATTTTCTACCTTTCCCAACAAAACATTCATTTCTACTTACCAATCATTCGAATGCTTGAAAGTTTAATAACCTCAAAAACCCGGATTAAACTCCTACTTAAATTCTTCTTAAACAGTCAAACAAAAAGTTACCTAAGAAGTTTAGAGAGCGAATTGGGTGGATCGAGCAATGCGATAAGAATGGAATTAAACCATATGGAAAAATATGGGCTGCTGACTACTTCTTTACAAGGCAACAAGAAAATATTCACCGCCAATGTCCATCATCCTTTCTACAATGACATCAATAGTATTTTAAAAAAATACTTAGGCATTGACCAGATCATCGCACTGATTGTCTGTCAGGTTGAACACCTTCAAGCTGCCTTTTTAACCGGAGAATTTGCTGTAGGCAATGCATCCCAAACCATCAACCTTGTTTTGATAGGCGAACAGCTTAACCAAACAATCATTGAGGGACTTAACATCAAAGCTGAAGCGATTATCAGCCGAAAGATTAATTACAGTATTATGACCAGGGATGAAATGAAACTTTTTAAAAGTAACAATCCGGCTTTACTGATATGGAAAACAGATCCAATCCCAATAAACATGCAACTACTTCAGAACAAAATGATTAAGTAGCTGGTATTCAGATCTTAGCATATCTTATCTTCAATAATTACCCAACGGAAAAAATAAATAACTTTTTGAAACTATTCTTCTTTCTAGCCCTCGCATTGATGTTCTCGTGCCGAAGTAGCCAGGAATTGATTTACTTGCAGGATGCTGCCAACAGCGAACTCATTAAAGGATTACCGATTGAATCGACTGAACACATTCTTAAGTCAGGCGATATACTCTATATCAGTATCAAATCAATCAATCAATCCGGATGTAATTATGCTGTTTAATCCTGAAGCAAATATGGAAACCAGCATGGGACAAGGCTATCAAAAGTATCTTACCCCCAGCGGCGCTTATCTCTATGGATTCGAAATTGCCGATGACGGAACCATTAACCTTCCAATGTTGGGCAAAATCAAAGTTTCCCAGTTTCCAATTTCGGAGGCTGAATCCATTGTTCAAAAAAAAACGAATGAATTACTCAAGGACGCCATTGTAAAAGTCAAATTGCTGAATTTTAAAGTCTCCGTATTGGGTGAAGTCAGAAACCCCGGACAGTATTACAATTACAACAACTCCATTACAGTTATTCAAGCCATTGCGCTGGCCAGTGGAAATACCGATTTTGCTGCCATCAAAAAAGTGATGGTCGTCAGGAGCACTTCCGAGGGAAATAAGACTTTTCTGCTCGATTTGACCACTAAAGAAGTTTATTTATCCGAGGCATTTTACCTGCGTCCCAACGATTATATAATTGTTCAGCCCGATAAACACAAGAATTTCCAGTTAAACAGCCAGGCATACTCCCTCCTATTCTCTTCATTGTCAGTGATGATTGCTGTGTTGGGATTTGTCCTTAAATAATATACTAATTACTTGTGCCTGTCAATCCCCAAGGGATTGAATATTATTCACCCCCAATGAAATTGGGGGTTGAGTAGCAAATCATTACTCAACATTCAACCTATAATTCATTGAATCACTTATTGAAAATAATGCACTATGATCAGGAATACAGATAGTTTCGGCGAAGAGATCATTCAGGAAAAACCTGTTGACATCAAAAAAATATTTTACATTGTATTCAGGCAATAGTATTGGTTTTTGTTATGCGGTATTTTAGGCTTTAGTGGAGCTTATGTATATACCAAATTCACAAAACCACTGTATTCTGTCAACACAACCATCCTGGTACCCGAAAAATCACAGGGGCTGGATATGAAAAACCTATTTGAAGGGGTTCTTGATCAGAACAATAACAAGATATACAAACAGATCGAAATTATTAATTCCTATTTCATCATTAACAAGTCCCTGAAAAACCTGAATTGGCGTACCAGCTGGAGTAAGAAAAACATGTTTATATGGCACGGCATATACAAACAGGAACCTTTCGACGTTGTTGAAACCCTTGGTTTCAACAACCCAGAAGGTGTAACCATATACATTACTACCACTTCCGGCGATACCTATACTATTTCGGCTGATGGTGAAATCACCCAAAACAATACGGTCACTGAAATAAAATTTGAAGAAAAAGGTACCTTTAACCTCCCTTTTAAAAACAAATACTTTAATTTCACCCTTCTTAACAAAATCAACAACACGGATAATTCAGATGGACATTATTGTTTCCGGTTCAATAACCTGAATCTCCTGACGCTCACTTACCAGGCCAAGCTAAAGTCTATTCTGAAGGAAAAAAAAGGGGACATCATCCTGTGTACCATCGAAGGAGAAGAACCTGTTAAAGAAGGCGATTTTCTCAATGAACTGGTAAAAGTTTACATAGCAGATAAATTGAACTTTCAGAATGAAGCCCAACGGCTTACACTCAATTTCATCAACAGTCAACTCACGGGCATTTCCGATTCACTCAACACTGTAGGTACAAAATTTACCGAGTTCCGCTCCAAAAACAAAATCATCGACCTGGGAACGGAAGGAACCCTTGTAATGACCAACCTCAAGGAACTTGAAACCGAAGGTGCTAAAAGCCAATTGCAACTCGACTATTTCAACAACCTGCTTTCCTATCTGAGTAAGCCCGGTGACCTAACCAAACTCATCTCCCCTTCAGTGGTAGGTATTGAGGATCCTTCACTGAACATGTATGTGCTTAAATTAAACGAATTATACAACCGCCGCCAGGTACTTTCTTTCAGTGCCAGGGAAAATAACCCAACGCTGGTGATGATCGATAAGGAAGTGACTGAAACGCGCAGCCGATTGAACGAAAACCTTCGCAACCTGATTGAAAATGCCACCAAATCAATCAACAGCATGAAGCAGAGGCAAGAAAACATCAGCTCTCAGCTCAATAGACTGCCAAAGAAAGAACAGCAAATGATCAACATTCAGCGGCAGTTTACCCTTACCAACGAAATTTACACCTTCCTGCTCCAAAAACGCGCTGAAACAAACATTGCACTGGCTTCGAGCATCCCCGATGTTCAGATCATCGACATTGCCCGCGAGGAAACGGCCACTCCCATCGGCCTGTCAACCAAGATGATTCTCATGATCGGATTTATCTTTGGACTGGCTATTCCTGCATTGTTTATCATGCTCAAGAACTTCTTCGACGACCGTATCCATACCCAGGAAGATGTAGAAGACAATACAAACCTCCCCATTCTTGGAAGCATCATGCATAATCCCACCTTTACCGATTTGGCGGTCCAGGAAAACCCCAAATCAAATATCGCCGAATCCTTCCGTGCTTTGCGAACCAATCTACAGTTTATGCTCACCGGCCCCTTGGGCAAAGTGATCTCGATCCATTCAACCAATCCAGGAGAGGGAAAATCCTTTAACGCCATCAATCTGTCTACCATTTTGGCCATGGACAATAAAAAGGTGCTCCTGATTGGCGCCGATATGCGTAAGCCTCGTCTTCATAAAACATTTAACATTAAAAATGAAATTGGTTTAAGTACTTTCCTGATTGGTTACAATACCCTTGATCAGGTCATTTCACCTACGGAAATTAAAAACCTTTCTATTTTGCCCTCGGGCCCCATTCCACCTAATCCAGCCGAAATACTTGGTAACCCAGAGATGAAAGCGCTGATTGAAATGACTCGAAACATATTTGATTACATCGTTTTAGACAATGCTCCCGTGTCATTGGTCACCGATGGAATTATTGTGAGCCATCTATCGGACCTGAATATTTTTATCCTTCGCTATGGTGTTTCTCACAAACATCAACTGGAGATGATCAACCAGATGGAAGATAAAAAAATGGTCAAACATCTTGGACTTATTGTCAACGACATTAAAACCAATTCATTTGGATATACTTACTACAAATATTATCAGTACGAATCATACCAGAATTCCTATTACAATGCCGATGATAAGGACATGAACAATCATAGGAAGAAAAAAACAAAGGTCAAAGCATAGCTGAAAGTGTTTAGATAGTTAAATGGTTGGATGTTTGAAGGGTTAAATGGTTAAAAGTGTTAAAAAGGGAAGGTGAGAAGTTGAGAAAATGATCACGAGTATCTGGGTTCCGTATCTTCATGACCTTCGTGCCTTCATAAATTTCGCCTTTCACCTGGCAACGAATCATTGTAATCTCCACCTTGAGTCTTCAAATTCGTGTAATTCGTTTTAAATTCGTGTAATTCGTAGTTTCGTGTAATTCGTTTTAAATTTGTGAAATCTTCTTTTCTATGATTATAGCCATCGACTTTGACGGTACCCTTGTTGAACACCGCTACCCTGCCATTGGTCGTATCATTCCCTTTGCCTTTGAGACACTCAAAGCCCTCCAGACCAAACAACACCAGTTAATTCTATGGAGTTATCGTTCAGGAAACGAACTTGAGGATGCTGTTGTTTTCTGCCGTTCACAAGGAATAGAATTTTACGCAGTCAATAAAAACTATCCCGAAGAGGTGTGGAACGAATTGGATAGCCGCAAAATACTTGCCGATATCTACATCGACGACCGAAACCTTGGAGGCCTGCCTTCCTGGGGCGAAATCTACCTGCTCATTTGTCCCGAAGAAGATAAAACTGCAATTAAAGCATCCAAACCATGGTGGAAAAAGTAATCAATTCGATTTGAGACTGAGTCATCGACTTTGAGGGTACCCTTGTTGAACAACGCTAACCGGGCCATCGGTGGTATTGATCGCAAAAATAAAAGCGAGCCACGATTCGTCGTCACGGATTTTTTCTATACTTACGCTCAAGCCTTTAAGTGATGAGGAAAATAAAGCAGTTGTGTTGAGTGGGTTGAAAAAAGCAAATCAGGTGAATACCCAACAGACTACTATTGATGATGATGCATTAATGTTGTTATCTCAATTATCTGAAGGTTATCCTCATTTTTTGCAGGAATTTGCCTATAAAGCATTCGAAAAGGAGTTGGATTACCTTATTAATGCACAAGACGTAAGAGATGGCGCCTTCGGTGTCAATGGTGCACTCAACCAATTGGGCCATTAGTATTTTAATGAATTGTACTTCACACAAATTGGCTCCGATGAATATAGAAAGGTCTTACAGGCAATGCCCCGGTTTTCTGATTCATGGGTAAACAGGAATAAAATCAAGCATGAAATTACCATTAAAGACACTACTTTAAATAACGCTTTGCAATCATTGAAAACCCGGAATATTATTATTCCAAATCCAAGACAGCAAGGAGAATCCACAATGCCAACCAAATCTTTTGCGACCTGGATAAAAGCATTCTATATGTTAGATGAAGAATCTTTTAATACTACGGATTCCAATTTTGAAAATGAAAATGTTTCGAAATGCCAGAAACTTCCTTTATGAAATACTCGCTATCCTGTTGCGAAAACTATTTAGTGGCTTTTTGCAATTACTTATGCGAAGTCTATCCCCTCTCCAATTGAAACGGCTTGAGTACTCTTAATTCATGTAATTCGTTCATTCAATTAATTCGTCGATACCTTTTCTTATTTTTATTCGTTAAAATATATATTGAGATTTAAATGAACCAAGATTTCAAGGAAGGGCGCAGTTCTTCGCGGACCTGGCACCCAATGCTTGTAATTCTTTTTAAATCCGTTCAATCTTAAATTTATATATTTTGATTAATAAACTATCATTACTCATTTTTTGCATTTTCATATTTTTATCAACCTTTGCCCAGAATCATAAACTCTTAGACATCTCATGGCGCAATAATTGGAAAATGGAAATTAAAACTGGAGCGGTATCAATTCTAAGCCACATCCCTGACAATTACTTTTACAATACCAATAATCTAAACGTCCCCGTTGGGGTGCTGGGTCCACTGGGTACCCTTTCACTAAAAAAAGGACTTACCCCCCACTTTGAAATGGGTTACCAATTCGATTATTTACGCCTACAAGGTCAGACTGCTAATGTGGAAGGTGTCAACCTTAAAGTTTTGACACAAATGTATACCCACAACTTCCTGCTCCAATACAATTTTAAAAAGAACAACGAAATTATACCTATTTTTAATTACTTTTTGTACTTAAAAATGGGTGGTATTTTTATGGAAAACAACCCTGTGAAGCAAGAAGCCGATTCACCTTTGACCAATATTCAAAATCATGCGATCCCCCAAGCCTTTGTATCAGGGTTAGGAGCCGGTATCAACTACCAGCTTTCTGACAATTTTAGTCTGATAGGGTCACTGGATATCAACAATAGCGCCAATGGAGCGAATGATATCTTTCAACTCCCTAAACTATTCACTTCCAACCATATAAATTATTACTCGCAGTTGTCTTTTGGACTAGCCTGGTGGTTTGATATTCGGCGAAGCGCATCCCAAAAAGATGACTCCTCTTCGATATGGTATGACAGCCGTTGGGGTAAAATGGAAAAGCGAGCAGTTGAGAAGTTGAAAAGATGAAAAAAGGAGAAATTGAGAAAGTGAGAACCCAACACGGAACAGGAGCCAAATTTGTTTAATTCGTTTCAAATCCTTGGAATCGAATTCGTTCAATTCGTTTTTAATTCGTCCAATTCGTCCCGAGTACTCGGGAGTGTAATTCGTCTTAAATTCGTTTAATTCGTAGAATCGGTTCATACTTTTCCCATTAAAATTGATAGATTAAATTAACCGATAACTAGCGCTTATTTAGAACATGATAAGTATAAATACCAATAACCTTCTTAATAGCTTCTTATTATCTACTTATTATCTGCTAAATATCACAAGAAATTTTATAGTCTTTTTGTAGAGAAAACTGTGACCCTTCGTATAATTCTCCCGATTCTCCCGATAGTTCCGATAGCTATCTGGATCGGGTTTAATTCGTCCAATTCGTATTTTCTTTAATTCGTCCAGTTCGTACCTTACTTTAATTCGTGTAAATTAGTTTAATTTGTGGACACCTTTTCTTTTTTCTTCGTGTAATTCGTTTTAATTCGTACCTTCGTGTAATTCGTTTTTACTTCGTGAAATTTGTATTTAAATGAAGATACTTATAACAGGCACCGCTGGATTTATAGGCTTTCATGTAGCCAAAAAACTGTTGGAGAGAGGGAATGAAGTAGTAGGATTGGATAATCTCAATGATTATTACGATGTCCGACTTAAATATGGACGATTGGCTGAAACAGGTATTGTTGAAAAAGAAATTGAATACTGCAAACTTGTAAAAAGCACCAACTTACCCGACTATCGTTTTATAAAACTAAATTTAGAGGACAGAGAAAACATACAAAAGCTTTTTGCCGAAGAGAAATTTGATATTGTTTGTAACCTGGCCGCACAAGCCGGAGTACGCTATTCCATTGAAAACCCTTATGCGTATATTGATAGTAATATCGTGGGGTTTATGAATATTCTGGAATGTTGCAGGCACAATTCTATAAAACATTTAGTTTACGCCAGTTCAAGTAGTGTATATGGTTTGAATGCCAAAGTGCCCTTCTCTGAAGATAACAAGACAGATAGCCCCGTAAGCCTTTATGCAGCCACTAAGAAGGCAAATGAACTGATGGCTCATACTTATAGCCATTTGTATCATTTAGCCACTACAGGTCTTCGTTTCTTTACTGTATACGGACCTTGGGGTCGTCCCGATATGGCGCCAATGCTATTTGCTAAAGCAATCTCTGAAGGTGAACCGATTAAGGTTTTTAATAATGGAGATTTAAGCCGTGATTTCACCTATATTGACGATATTGTGGAAGGTGTTATTCGGGTAATTGAGCGTAAACCGAATGAAGAAGACAACTATAAAATATACAATATTGGCTGTTCCGAACCTGTTAAATTGTTGGATTTTATTAATACCTTAGAAACATGTTTAGGTAAAAATGCAAAATTAACGATGATGCCGATGCAACAAGGAGATGTATATCAAACATATGCAGACACAACTAATCTGGAAGATGATTTTGGATATAAACCTACAATTACACTAAAAGAAGGGATTAGAGAGTTTGTAAAATGGTATAAAAAATACTAGTAATTATTCAATAATTATTATTTTAAATTAAAATACTAATTTGCTTTTAGTAGTCCATTAAAAATTATTACATAGAAGAATAATTTTTTTATAAATACAATGAAAAACTATGAGAATAATAAAATTATAGCCATAAACAAACTATTGTTGAATTGCTACCCCTATTTACCTACACTTTGCCTCCCAAAACCGCAGTGACTATTCGCCCAGAGTGTGCTTCATATCAATAGTTCGTTCAAAAAATAGATATATTTAGGCGGCCATTGTGCCGAAATTCAATAGTTCTTTGACATGCTGATGGTTTTTAATTGAGTTCGGGTTAATGGCGAACAGGCGAAAAAACTTCAACAATAGTAACGTGTTGTGAAACTGCACTTTATATGTTGCCATGGAAAATGAGTTTTCACGTGTTTCAGGATTGCTTAATTGCATTATTTTGGCAATATTTACTGTTGTCAACGCAGTATTAAAATGAAAGTAGAGCTTATTTCCACTTCTTGCCTGCAAGTTTTCGAGTCCTGCAAATTGCTTGGCATCCCTAAATCCAAATTCTATTTGGAACCGGGTGTGATAAATGTCCATGACATCGATCGGAGCTTGCTTGATATCAGTTGAAAATAAAAGCCGGTAAATTGTTTTTCCGTTCATCTGGAATTCTTCGACAACCAGCAAAATGTTTCTGCAAAGACCCACAGAATATACGATTCCCGACAACGCTTTTATACCCTGGTTGTTTTCAACCCGTTTGAAGTGTTCTAGTTTCAGGTTCTTGACATTAACTTTACCATCATATATTGTTGGTCGCCCTGCTTTTCCGGTTTGAGGTTTGTTTGAAAGATATAATAAGTAATAGGTAATCTTTGATGTCGTATTATTATATCAGTGAATTTTGATACAATAATCCTAATTAACAACAAATAATAGAACGCGGATTTAAAAGGGTTTAGCGGATCAAAAACGGATTAATCCCGAGTACTCGGGACGTATTGATTTAAAAATACAGGCTAATAAATAGATCTATAATATATTACACCTTTTATTTATTTTTTTAATCCTCCCGATATGTATCGGGAATAAATCCGTCCCGATAGCTATCGGGATTAATCCGCTAAACCCATTTAAATCCGCGTTCCATTTTTTTTGTCTTGTAATGCGGAAATATGACATTATATTAGTTTGATAACTTAAGTCTACGTCTTGGCGAAGTTTGCTTACCAGATGAAGAGAAAATCCCAGAATATGTATAACAAATTTTTTCTTGGAGAAATATGCATCTGCAACAACATACTTGGTAATGGATAATATTTGTTCAATATATTTTTTGATAACAGCCGCGTACCAATCTATTAAAGTCAGGTTGTTATCCTGAAGACAGATTACCGGAGTAGTTTGTACCGCTTCCAGATGGAAGCTTAATCTTGTATCTGCATCAATTACGGAAAGTCCAAGAATTTCAATTCCTCTGAGTGCCTTGCCGGCACATCCCGACCAAAAGTACCCGATTCCGGGAGTTTGTTTGCCAGACTTATGGATGAAGCTTGGGTCGAAGGCAATGTGCGCTTGCCTATCCAGGGCATTGCTAAGGCTTTGTTGAAGGAAAAAAAGTCAAAAGCCTTCCTCGAACTGACGACGGAACCGTTGTTCTCCAAAACGGCTGTATCGGCCTAGTTGGAGGAAGTTAATCCGTGAAGGGATACTCAGGTATAGCATAAAAATCTCAATCATAAAATCTCGTCTGCATTTGTTGAGCTTTATTTTAGTAAAAGATAGAGCTTCAAGCATAATTTTTGTATACAATTTATAAATCGCAGGGGTCGCAATATTTAAAGTAATTAACTGGTAATTAATGCTTTAAAGATACATATTCCTGCGATATTAAACTAATAAATTAATAGTTATTTTGATGTAAATCAAACAAATAACTAAGTTTTGAACGAAGTATTGTCATATTATAAGGCTGGAGAACCCAATTCGTCTAATTGGTATTTAATTCGTGAAATTCGTACCTTCGTGTAATTCGTTTTAATTCCTGAAATTTGTACCTCGAGTAATTTGTTTTTAATTCGTGAAATTCGTATTTTTGTGTTAAAGCAATATGATGGGACTAATTGCCTGTCTTGGTTAAGTTGCTGATAGTTAATACCAGGCAATATATGAATATTGATAAGGAAATATTAAGTAAAAAACTGATCGAACGTAACAGTTTTTGGTCCTATAATATGCGACAGGATACGCATATACCTGATGAACTATTGATTGAGAAAACATTAATATACCTTGATATCGAAGATATTAATATATTATTTTCCCTGTTTCCTTACCAAAAGATTAAACAAGTATGGCGTAACCGCCTGGTGATTCAAGGCGATTATTACAGAAGTTTAAACAAACTGCTTGCATGGATGTATTTTGACATTAAAAATCCCGATGCGTATATGAAGACTTGTGTGACTCAACACATTAATAAATTCAAATGATAGCATTGGCAGCGCATACCGGCGAGATATTTGATCAAATTTGTTCGTTGGAATGTATTAAACCTTATTTTCTTGTTGGAGGAACAGCTCTGGCTTTGCAGATCGAAAACAGATTGAGCGAAGATTTGTATTTTATGAGTTGGAAAGCTCTGAAATCGGAAAAGCTGGAAGTGGATTGGGTAGCTATTGAAAAGGAATTAGCTAGTATTGGCAAAATAGAAGCACGCGATATCTGGGATTTTGATCATGTCGAATTCCTGGTTTCAGGTGTGAAAATTTCTTTTTATTCCTGTCCTAAATTTTCCCCCATTACTAACCCGGTCCACATAAAGGATAATTTATGGCTGGCTGATATTGAAGCCATTTCAGCAATGAAAATGGAAGTCATGCTACGCAGAAGTAATTTTAGAGACTATTACGATATTTACTCAATCATCCAACATGGAATAAATTTCAAAGAAGTAGTTGCGTTAGCGTTGACTTACTCCGGACATGTTTTATTTACGAAAAATTTATTGGCCATGTTGACTGATAGTTCCCGTTTTAAAAGCGATAGTGGTTTCGAAAAACTGGAGCCTAAATACAAAGTAACGCCCATCGAAATTGAATCTTTCCTGAAAGAATGTATTAAAAATCAATTTTGATCCTTCGTCTAATTCGTGTTTAATAATTCGTGTTATTCGTACCTTCAGTGAGAAAATGAGAAAATGGGAAATTGGGAAATTGGGAAAATGGACCGGGAACCCAATTCATTCAATTCGTACCTTTGTTTAATTCGTTTTAATTCGTTAAATTCGTATATTCTAAATAAAAAAAACATGGAAGCAATTTATAAACTAAAAGCGAACGAGATAGATCCAAATCTGATTGATACAATCAAAAAATTATTTGGCCGCAAGGAAATTACCATCACCATCACAACCGAAACCGACGAAACAACCTATCTGACCATGAATCCGGCCAACAAAAAGCATTTATTGGAGAATATAGCTTCTGAACCCTCCATTAGCTTTACGGCTGTGGAGTTTGACAAACATGTTGAGGATCTCTTGAAGCAATCGAAATAACTCAGGGAGAATGAGAAAGATAACCTTTACTCCTGATGCTTATGCCGAATATGTCAATTGGCTTGATATGGATCGAAAAATATTCCTGAAAGTTACTGATCTCATTCGCGATGCATCCAGAGAACCTGGAAAGGGAATAGGGAAACCGGAATTGTTGAAGTATGATTTGAAAGGCTGTTGGGCCAGAAGAATTAATCTCGAGCATCGCCTTGTTTATTCAGTTTCTGAAAGTGCAATTGAAATCAGGTCATGTATGTACCATTATTAATGTGTACCCATTGGTTTAGAAAAGGTGAAGGTGAGAAAATGAGAAAGTGGGAAGTTGAGTAAGTGAGAAAGGTGAGATATTGATCGGGAACCCAATTCGTGTAATTCGTTTTAATTCGTCTAATTCGTATATTTTAAAAAACGTGAACACCTTCATTGCTGACATTGCTGAGATTGCTGAGATTGCCGTTTCTCTTTTTCTCTTTTTCTCACTGAAAGTACAATCGGCAATCTCAGCAATCTCGGCAATCTCGGCAATCTAATGCGACACCGAGGTATTGGAAAATGAGAAGGTGAGAAAATGAGAAGGTGAGAAGGTGAGAAAATGAGAACGTGAGAAGATGAGAAAATGACTGGGAACCCAGTTCGTGTAATTCGTTTTAATTCATGAAATTTGTATTTTAACTGGGAACCCTGATTCGGCACGTAACTTTAGACACTTTAAGTCAATATGAATTTAAAATTTGAAGGTCAACAAAGACAATTTGACGACTTAAAGATGCTTTTCTACTGGGGCTTTAGTATTTTATTCACCCTATTCATTTTCATGCTCGGCTACATGATTTGGGATCGTCGTACCGCTATGCAGCCCATATCAATGCAAGCATCAATGGCTGAGGCTAATAGTAGTAAATTAATATTGACACTGAGGGAATACTCAAAAAAACACCCTGAACTGGCCGAAATACTTAAATCACAGGGATTCTTGTAAAGAAGCTTTGTATTGGTCCTCCATGTATTGGTCCTCCATGCATTGCATATATGATTATTCACATTCAATTATTTTGTGAGTGGCTCGTACAGAACTAAACAAGGCGATCGTAGTAAAAGATAGCTTTGTATTTTCTGATTCCAATGTTCCTATATTTCAACCCCAGCCAATTCGCATACAGACTATAGGAATCTTGCGCAACAAACCGGCCATAGCTTACATGGGTCCCTACTCAAAAGGGTATACAAGGAAAAAAGTGTCTAAAGTGAACTAAAGTGTCTAAAGTGAACTAAAGTGTCTAAAGTGTCTAAAGTGACTAAAGTACTTTCAGCATCGCGGGCTTTAAGTACTTTAGTTCACTTTATCCCGAGTACTCGGGATAAGTTCACTTTAGTTCACTTTTTTCAGAAACAAACCCCTCCCTCGCCCCCATAGCGGTTTCATGGGCAGGGCCGAACTGCTGGATGAAGTACTCCCGAGTACTCGGGATGGCTTTCCCCTCCGCCCCTGAGCCGGTGACTTTTTCAGTCACCTGCTCAGTAAAAAGCCCCCGACCCAAAACCTTTTTTCGGTTTGGCGGTCATAGCGGAATTGTCATAGTAATAAGATCTCAGCGTTTAAGATTACTGAGCAGGTGACCGAAAAAGTCACCGGCTCAGTAAAAAGACCCACACTCTACCTTTTAACGGTTTGGCTGTTTGGCTGTTTGGCGGTATTGGCGATCTTTCATTTTTTCATTTTGTCAATTTGTCAATTTGTCGGATTGTCGGATTGTCGGATTGTCGGATTGTCGGATTGTCTCAATACAACATTCTCAATCATAACGAATTACTGAGCGGGTGACTCCCGAGTACTCGGGATCACCGGCTCAGGGATCAGAATGTCCGTCGGCTAAAGCTCCCGATGAAAATCGGGACAAAGGATAGCCTAAGCACTGTGCAGTAACGAGATTTTTTTTGATCATCCAAAAGAGTTAGTGATGAATTTATTAACTTTGTATAAAAATAAAGCAAAATGGAAGCATATAAATTTGCAACAACTGTTTTGGAAAATGGGATTCTAAAAATTCCAGAATTGAGAGGTTATGCCGATCAGAAAGTTGAGGTATTTGTAGTATTAAAGCCTAAAAAAAACATTAAACCCATCAATAAAAAGATGGATGATTTTTTCGTGAAATGGGCTGGTATTTTTACAATTGCCCAAACTGATGATGTCAAATATAACTACCTGATGGAGAAATACAAATGAACAAAATTTTGCTCGATACCAACATTATTCTTGACATTGCATTGGAACGCAGGGAATTCTTTGAAAAATCAAAAGAACTAATGCTGACACTCAATAAATTAAATATTCCTTCCTATGTAACTGCTACAACCGTTACGGACATTTACTATATTTTGAAAAAATCAAAGGGACATCAATTGACAATTTCTTTTTTAAAAAATCTTTTTGATTTCATAGATATTGCCGGTGTAAACAAAGAAGTAGTAGTCAGAGCATTAAATTCTGAAATAACAGATTTTGAAGATGCTGTTCAAACAGAATGTGCCAGTCAAAATGACATCAATATTATCATTACCCGGAATGTTGCCGATTTCAAAAAGTCGAAATTGGTAATAGTCACTCCATCTGAATTTATTAGCCAATATTCTTAAGCTGATTCATCATGCTGTCAGAACCAACTGAATGAATAGACTGATTAACTGCATCCAAGGTTTTGTAGGGGGTAAGATACGAGTTATTTTGGTATTAAAAGAGATGAGAAATAACCCACCCGTTCGCCCTCATAGCGGTTTCATGGGCAGGGCAGAACTGCTTCCCGGGGTTCCCATCCTGGATTTCCCCTCAGCCCCTGCCCCCAATTCCCTGATCACCTCCCGAATTGCCTGATCCTGAGCCGCCCCTGAGCCCCGGTGACTTTTTCAGTCACCCGCTCAGTAACCGCCACCGCTCCCCTACCTTTTGTTTTTTTTCTCTATGTCGGTTTGTCGGTTTGTCGGTTTGAGATTATTGAGGTTATTGGAGGATTGTCATAAGAAAAGAGTTTAACTTAAAAAATACTGAGCGGGTGACCTCAAAAGTCACCGGCTCAGAGAAAACTGAGCAGGAGGCTCCCGAGTACTCGGGATCACCGGCTCAGTTTTATACTATTAATTATTAATCTCTTCCGATATGTTATCGAAAAATGAAGTTTGGAGTTTGATTGGAAAAATGGAAAGCGAATTTATTGAACGAACCATTTCAACAACCAATACAGATAAATTTGGAGAAGCTATTTGTGCCTTTTCGAACGATTTGTCGAATAGAAAAGAGGTTGGTTATTTGTTTTTAGGTGTTAGTGATAAACAGGGAGAGTTATCGGGATTAAAAGTTACGGATGAAACGAGCCACGCTCAATTTTCTCACACACGCGGATGTTTATTGGCGAGTTCCATGTGACAATTAAAAAACAATTATAAACACATGAATTACTAAGAAATATCTCCGGCATTCGTTCAGATGGGAATATTTTGCCTCAACCCTCGATAAGTGTTTATCATTACTCTTACGAAAAAGGAGATGTTTTAATCGTTGAAGTGTTCCCTGCTCATTTTCCTCCGGTTCGTTACAAAGGTCGGATTTGGATACGCATCGGTCCCCGCAAAGCAATAGCGAATGAAATGGAGGAGCGTTTGTTAACAGAGAAAAGAACATCAAATGTACATACCTTCGACGAGCTTCCCTGTCCAAATGCAACAATCGGAGACCTTGATATTGAGCTATTTAAACTGACTTATTTGCCAAAGGCAATAGATAAAGATGTCTTAACTGATGATCCAAGGGAAATAAAACTACAGTTGGCTTCTTTGCGATTTTATGATTTGGTATATGACTGTCCCACAAATGCAGGAGTATTGATGTTTGGAAAAAACACAAAGTACTTTTTCCCGGGTGTGTATGTTCAATATGTAAAATTTGATGGTAACACGGTCGCCCATGAAGTATTAAAAGAGAAAGTTTTTACCGGTAATTTGATATCAATAATCAGAGAATTAGACACTTTTGTGGAAAATGTAATTATTGACGAGCGACCGGTTCCTGTTTCTGCCCTTCGCGAAGAATCAGTCAGGAATTATCCACACTGGTCGATTCGTGAGTTCTTAATGAACGCTTTAATGCATCGAAGTTATGAAATTAATGCGCCTATAAAATTTTATCAATACACAGATAGTTTGCAGATTGTAAACCCCGGAGGCTTGTATGGCAATGCCCGGCCCGAAAACTTTCCCAATGTTAGCGATTACAGAAACTTAGTTTTAGCAGAAGCGATGAAGGTGATGGGTTATGTCAATCGGTTTAATAGAGGAATTGCTACAGCACAAGCAAATTTAGTTTCTAACGGTAACCCGGAAGCTGATTTTGACATTAATACGCTGGGTATCTTCGAGGTTAGGATGAAAGAAAAGTCTGTTCAAAGTTTTACTCCGCCAATTGGCGGAGTAAATGGCGGAGTAAATGGCGGAGTAAATAATTTAGATGGATTATCAGAAGAAGATAAAATATACAAGATAATAGAAAATAATGGCGGCATAAGAACTCCTGTAATAAGTGAATTAACAGGATTAACCCAAAGAACTATTGAAAGAAATTTAAATCAATTGAAGAAGAAAAATTTGATATCATTTAAAGGATCTTATAAAACCGGGGGATATTATATAATTGATTAAAGAAACATGATTACTTGAATCAAGACACAGGGATAGCCACATTCAGACTGTGAAGTAACCAGGAAAGAGCTACCCGAATACCCCGAATTAGAAAAGCATTAAAAGATATTGGCAATACGAAATATATTTGGTATGTATTAATGGAAAAGGTAGCCCTCGCGAACTTCCCTGCATTGCTTGGTTGGTTAGTTACATCCTATCACGCTGTGATAGGGAGCCCGGAGCTTAACAAGGTAATTGAGGGAGAAGATGACTTTGCATTTTCTGATTCCAAAGGTCCTGTATTTCAACCCCGGCCAATTCGCATACAGACCATCAGAACCTTGCGCAGCAAACCGGCCATTGCCTACATGGGTCCCTACTCAAACGGGTATACGAGGAAAATGATCGGTCCTGAGCGGGTGATCCCGAGTACTCGGGAGTCACCCGCTCAGTATCTAATATTAAAGGAGATGAGAAATAACCCACCCGTTCGCCCTCATAGCGGTTTCATGGGCAGGGCAGAACTGCTTCCCGGGGTTCCCATCCTGGATTTCCCCTCAGCCCCTGCCCCCAATTCCCTGATCACCTCCCGAA
>Ga0209123_1002171_pt1 | contig 17331 bp, 15 predicted proteins | sample BarGraIncu00431A_FD_184500 | JGI IMG/M metagenome (GOLD analysis project Ga0209123, IMG submission 184500) | Arctic peat soil microbial communities from Barrow, Alaska, USA - Barrow Graham LP Incubations 004-31A (SPAdes) (version 2) | ecosystem: Environmental > Terrestrial > Soil > Wetlands >... | reverse complement strand
ACTTATTAAAATGCTAATACCCAATTATGGTTATCATTACATGACTGAGAAATATCCAGCCATGGATGTTGATATAATAGTTAACGGCTTATGCAAAAGCTTAATAATAGAGCTGAGTAGTTACAGAAAAAGTAATAAGAGTATTTAAGAATTGGGCCTATCTTCTTGAACAATTAGGTTTACCACTGAATTTGACGACTGTAGTCGAAATTGATGCTGGTGCGGATCAAGGAATCCCCGTTTCAATTATTGCTTTCATATATGGTCCTTTTCATAGCGATAATATAGATGTGTTAGCTAGCATGGTATGTAATTTATCTGATGATAAAAGATTTCATGACCCTAAATTTTACACAAAAGACTCTGACGAAATTATTTTAAATGAAATTAAATTAGATGATATTGAATTTCATTATGAACACAATGTATTAAATAATTTGGCAAATGGTATTCATTGCATTCAGATATGATAAACTGAATCTTTTCTTGGAATACTTTTAAGTCCTGTGAGATGATAATAAAAGTTTCTTCAATAACCGAAATTAATCAGCTGATGGAATTTCAAGAAAATATAAAAACAACTATTTACAACCAAATATAAAATTATGAAGAAGCTTAAAGTAGAAACAATCAGTTATGAATTCAGAATGGGTGCTTTTGGAAAATCTCAAACTCAGCAGTTTGATGAAAGAGTCAATGAGTTTTTAGCAACCCTTCATCCGGAGGTAATCTATAAGATTTCCTATCTTAATTCAACAGGTAGTTTAGGTGAAAGAGTGAATCCAAAATCCGTATTAATCGCAATAATTACCTATTTTGAAGATGATAGTCATTCAATCGAGCCGTCTGAATAGTTTTTAGTAAGTCTTTCAATCTGTGTATAAGAATATAATTCTATGGATTTAATAATGATTTTAGGGTAGTAGATGAATCTGGCACAATGCCCTATTTACAATTTAGAACATTGATTAAAAATTTCCTCTAGCTATATTATTTAAGGGTTCAGACTATAATGGTTTGGACCCTTTTAAATTAATAGGGCCAACCTTACTATTTATTAGCAAAAAGGTAGAAAGGAATTGCTTATTCAATCATATATGCAATATTATACAGTTACTACTAATATTTAAATAATGCATATATAACAGACAAACAGAACTATATGATTGCATTATTATATTTGTAGAATTCATACAAGAAATATAATTATATTTTTTCTTGCATATGTAAAAAATAATGTATACTCTTGTAGTGTCTATTTTAAACTTCAATTTGAAAACAACGTTAGACCATATTGCCAGCATCCAGACAGGAGTTTTTGCAAAGCCAACTGCAGACGGAGAGGTTGTGTATTTGCAAGCCAGGTACTTTGATGAAAGCGGACAGCTTAACAGCTTACTGCATCCTGACTTGAAAGCGGATGATGTAAATGCAAAACATATCCTAAAGCCCGGTGATGTATTGTTTGCAGCCAAAGGTACTAAAAATTTTGCGGCAGTAATTGAAGATGACCAATTTTCAAAGGTAGCTTCTACCTCCTTTTTTGTTATCCGATTAAAGGACAAGAAGGTGTTACCTGAATACCTTGCCTGGTTTATGAACAACGCGGGTACTCAACAATTTCTGAAATCAACAGCTCTTGGATCTTCCATCGCTTCTATTTCAAAAGGGGTACTGGAGAAACTTGAAGTTCTTGTCCCATCTATTCAAACTCAACATTCAATTTTAACCATTACCTGCCATCGTGAAAAGGAGAAACAATTGAGGCAGAAAATAGAATCGCTTCAGGAAATCATTATTCAGAAAAAAATAATCAACGCAATAAAATAATACCATGACTAAAAAAATTACACAGAAAGACATCAACGATGCGGTATGGAAGGCTTGCGACACTTTTCGCGGAAGCATTGACCCCAGTATTTACAAGGATTACGTATTGACCATGTTATTTGTAAAATACCTCAGCGATGTGCATGACGATAAATATGAAACGCATCTGGCCAAATACAGTGGCGACATGGAAAGGGCTGAAAGAGCGATGAAGCATGAACGCTTTGTGGTGCCTGTAAACAGCCATTTTAATTATTTGTATGAACACAGAAATGAACTTAATATTGGTGAGTTGATTGATATTGCATTGGAAGATCTGGTGGAAGCGAATCGTGACAAACTTTACAGTGAAGATGGTGCAGGAATATTCCAGAATATCAATTTCAACAGCAGTGTGCTGGGGGATACAAAAGATAAAAACACCCGACTGAAGAACCTGCTGCTTGATTTCAATCAAGACAAGTTGGACCTGCGTCCATCACACCTTGAAGGCACTGATATTATTGGAGGCGCTTACATGTTCCTGATTGAGAACTTTGCCAGTGATGCCGGCAAGAAAGCTGGGGAGTTCTTTACCCCTAAAGAAGTATCTACTCTTATTGCCAAGCTCACCAAATCAAAACCAGGTTCAAGGATATGCGACCCCACCTGTGGTTCAGCTTCCTTGCTAATCAAAGCCGGGGAGGAAGTGGGTTCATCTAATTTTTCACTCTACGGTCAGGAAGCCAATGGAAGTACCTGGGCTCTGGCTGTGATGAATATGTTTTTGCATGGATTTGACAATGCCACCATTCGATGGGGAGACACGATACGCAACCCGAAACTGAAAGAGGGCGATTCCCTGATGAAATTTGATACCGTGGTGGCAAATCCGCCTTTTTCACTTGACAAGTGGGGAAAGAGTGATGACAAGGAAGAAAACAAGTCGCCGGACAGTTTTGACCCTGAGTCGGACAAATACAACCGTTTTTGGAGGGGCACACCTCCTAAGAGCAAGGGTGATTGGGCATTTATCAGCCACATGATCGAAACTGCTTATGAAGGCAAAGGTAAAGTAGGCGTGGTGGTTCCTCATGGGGTATTGTTCCGTGGAGCCATTGAAGGGAAAATACGTCAGAAAACCATTGAGGAAAATATCCTTGAAGCTGTCATTGGATTGCCTGCCAACTTATTTTTTGGTACCGGCATTCCGGCTGCCATATTGATTTTCAACAGAGGCAAAATAGGAACTACCGATGTGTTATTTATTGATGCCAGCAAACAATTTGAATCGGTTAAGAACCAAAACAGACTACGCCCCATTGACATTGACCACATTGTCGACACTTACCGCAACTTCAATGAAGGCAAACTGAAAGCCGGTATTGTAGAAGATAAATTCAGCTATGTAGCCACCTTTGAAGAAATACAGGAAAACGATTTTAACCTGAACATTCCCCGTTATGTGGATACTTTCGTAGAAGATGCCGAAGTGGATATTGCAGCAGTTCAGATAGAAATTGACAAATTGGAAGTAGAATTGAAAACTGTACATTTGGAGTTGGATCAGTATTTGAAAGAATTAACCATTTAAAAAATGGAAAGACTTGCAAAGAAAATAGTGCAGATATTCAGTGAGTTGAAAAATTCTTCTTTGCAAGTTTCTTTGCAAAAACAGCAACTTAACCTTGGTATGCTAAGAACTTTTTGCTTGCAGCTTTCTTTGCAATTGCAAACGGTTTTGCAAGCGATTTGCAAAGAAAATAAGACTAAATATCAATTACTTATGAAAATGTTGTTTGCAAACCCGTTTGCAGAAATCTTAAATTAAGCAAAGCCATGAGCAAAGAAAATAGTACTACCACAGAACCCTTTTACAATACAAGCATTCCAAGTGATTGGGGGATAAGAACCCTTGGAGATTTAGTTATGGAAATGAAAAGCGGATTATCAAGGGAATTGTCTATTGAGGATATCGGCTTACCAGTAATACGTTCAAATAATTTAATTGAAAATATAGTAGATTTTGTTGATATAAAATATTGGCATACAACTGATAACCAAGGTGCAAAAACAGAAAACTATTTTCTTTCAGATGGTGATATTTTAGTGAACTTCATTAATTCAATATCACAAATTGGGAAATGTGCGTATTTTAAAAACCACCTCAATAGACCAATTATTTTTACAACGAATATTTTGGTTGTTAGGTTTAAAAGTAGCATTATAGATTCGCGATATTTCCTCTATTACTCACTTCAAAATGGATACAAAAAATATGTAGATTCTATTACAAAACCTGCTATTAATCAAGCAAGTTTTACAACAAAGGACTATAAAAAACTCAAACTCCCACTTCCTACTATTTTCGAACAACGATCCATCGCTCATGTGTTGGGTTTGATGGACTCAGTCATTAATCAAAACAACCTGCTTATTGCCCAAAAAGAGCTACGCAAAAAATGGCTGATGCAGAATTTATTGACCGGAAAGAAAAGGTTGAAGGGGTTTGAGGGAGTATGGAAAGAATACCATTTAGGAGAAATGTTTAAAGAAAGAAATGAAACGAAATATTTCGAATTGCCACTTCTTTCTGTTGGTGCAAGTGGAATATATCCTCAAGCAGATTCAATAAAAAAAGACACTTCTAACGAAGACAAATCAAAATACAGAAGAATTTGTCCTGGAGACATTGGTTATAACACGATGAGAATGTGGCAAGGCAGAAGTGCTTTGTCAAGTTTGGAAGGAATAGTAAGTCCTGCATATACGATTGTAACACCAAAGAAAAATGCTGATTCCGTTTTTTTTTCATTCTTATTTAAAACGTCAAAGTTAACTAATCTCTTCTGGCGTAATTCACAAGGATTGGTTGATGATACATTGAACTGCAAGTTTAAGGATTTTGCAATTGTAAGAGTTGATCTTCCTGAAATGAAAGAAGAACAATCTGCGATTGCGCAAGTTTTGCAAGCGGCCGATAAAGAATTACAACTACTCAAAGCCAAAACGGATAAACTAAGGGATCAGAAAAAGGGTATGATGCAGGTGTTGTTGACGGGGAAGAAAAGATTAAACCTAAATATTGTTTAAACATATCATATGAGGGATACATTATTTATTAGCCATGCGACCCCTGAAGACAATGAGTTTGCAATCTGGATTGGTTCCAGACTAGAGATGTTGGGTTATAAAGTATGGATAGATAAAGATAAATTGCTAGGTGGTGAAACTTTTTGGAGAACTATTGATGGAGTGATACGTAACGAAGCTATAAAAGTATTATTAATCTATTCAAACAACATATGCGTTTCACCAGGAATTCTTAAAGATGGGATAGATAAGGAGTTTTTACTCGCTGAAACTATTGCAAAAAGTGAAAATCTATCTGATTTTATAATACCCTTAAATATTGATAATGATGCACCTTATGACTCCTTTATTGGTTCAAATAGACTTAATCAAATACCATTCTATGGAAATTGGGCAGAAGGACTGAAACAATTATTGAAAAAAATGATTAAAGATGATGTTCCCAAGTTGAAAGATATACAAGAATCAACATTTTCTGAATGGTACGAGAACGAATACATTTCAAACTGCTCAATTATTTCAAAAAAAGAATTATATTATTCATCGTGGTGGCAAATTGCAGAAATGCCACCTAGGTTTTACATGTTTAGATTTACGAATGCCGAGCAAGCAAAGGCAGTTCGAAATGCTAATACATTAATACCTATAAGTATTTTATCTAACACTTTATCAGCATTTGATGAAAATATTAGTTTTTCTGTAACAAGAGATGGTAAAGAAATAGAAGTACTACCTGAAGCTACTTATTCATTTCCTTTAATTGATATTCTAAACGGATTTATATCAGAATCATTTCCGCAACATAAGGATGCTGAAAATCATTTCAAATGGTTATTAGGATGTGTAATAACTAATTTGTTCAGGAATAAAGGACTATGGAAGCAAGTGATGTCTAATAAAAAATTTGTTTATTATTTGCCAAATTATAATGATTTAAAACCAGTTAGCTTTAAATATCCCTACTCTAGCCCAAATAAAAAAGATAAAAGAAAATCAATCGTTGGAAAATTCGAGGATATCGGAAAGTGGCATTATGCTGTTTCTTGTCAAACAAGTTTGTCTCCAATAGTAGGGTTTTCATTAAAATCTCATTTGGTTTTTACCAGTGATGGTTTCAAATTGCTGCAAGATGAAAAAAAAGTTCATGGATATAGAAGGAAAAAAGGAAGACGATTCTTTAATGATGAATGGAGAGATATGCAACTGGCATTTATTCAAAGATTGAAGGATAATGAAAATGAAATAAAAATAATTGTCTCAAAAGAAGGAGATTATTTGAAAATGAATAACTGGCCGAAAATGTTTTGGAGCGAGGTAGGCTATCGAGATCCTAACTCACCAATGGGAGTGGAAAAAATCGAGAACTTCTTTGATGAACCTTTAAATGAAAAGAATGATGATTGACCCAGAACTAAAATACATAAGGGAACCTTTTTTGACTTTCAATAACGGGCAAAAAGCAATAGATCCGCGTGATGGTCTTATGTTATTTGGACCATTTTCACAAAAAAAGATTAAAGGACAAAGGAATATTGGTCTTATTGGACCTGAGTTATTGCGTAAAAGAATGTTAGAATACTTAAAGAAACTACATTCACCAATTGTAAACCCAGATAGCTCTATTGCTCGACCCAACTTCCCGGGTCTTGAGCCAATTTTTGATATCTATGTGAATTTTGATAATATTCCACAAATTGAAGTTTCTCAAAATGAAATTGATAAATATTTAAAATATAAAGATTCTCATCAAAGAGTTCACAATTGGACTAATCTATACGTTGACAAATTAAAACAATACGCTGATAACGAAGAATCTCCTGTTGATGTTTGGCTAATTGTAATTCCAGAATGCATTTTCCAGTATGGACGGCCAAATTCTAAGATTCCCAATTCAGATGATGTTGTGACTGAAGGACTAAGTGTTTCCCAAAGAAATACGTCACAATTAGATATGTTTTTTCAAGAAGAAAATGATCAATTAAAAGAGGCGTATGAATTCGAGATCAACTTTCACAATCAAATAAAAGCTAAAGTTTTACCTGATAAAATTATTACCCAAATTATTAGAGACAGTAAAATTTCTTATGAAGAACTATGGGATGATCCTGTAAAAATTGATGCTGAACGTAAATTCGATAGCGCAAAAGCTTGGAATATTACGACGGCGTTGTATTACAAATTTGGAGGATTACCATGGAAACTTGGAGACGTTAGAGAGAATGTATGTTATTTAGGTCTTGTATATAAAAAGACTGATGCAAATGAAAAAAATAAAAATGCTTGTTGTGCTGCTCAAATGTTTCTAGATTCTGGCGATGGTATGGTATTTCGTGGAAATGTAGGTCCATGGTGGAACCCTAAAACTAGTGAGTTTCATCTATCAAAGAAAGATGCTACTGCTATAATATCTCAATCTTTAGAGTCATTTTATAATAATTCAGGGCATTATCCACAAGAAGTATTTATTCATGCAAAAACATATTTTGATGATATAGAATGGGAAGGATTTGAAGAAGCTGCAAAAGGGAAATGCAAAATAGTAGGTGTTAGAATTAGGGAAAATAATACTTTTAAATTATACCGACAACATCAGTACTGTGTTCCAAGAGGTATGATGCTACATTTTGATGATAAAAAAGCATATTTATGGACAAAAGGATTTATCCCACGATTTCAGACTCAAATTGGATTGGAAACCCCAAATCCATTAGAAGTTGCCATAACACGCGGGGAAGCAGATATTGAAATTGTTTGCAAGGATATTTTGGGATTAACCAAATTGAATTATAATACATGCATATACGGAGATGGAGTTCCGGTAACATTAAAGTTCGCTGAAGCTGTAGGTGAAATTCTAACATCAGGCAAAGATGTAAAGGGCGGAGTTTTACCATTCAAACATTATATATAAAGTAATCATTTACCTAACATCAGAATAGTGATAAGACTATGGAAAGCCTTAAAGAAATGTTTGAAAATTTATACCAAATAAATTAAGATAGATATGGCAAGAAAAGAAAGACACGTAGTTCCAAGTTCAAATGGTGGTTGGGACTCAAAAAGAGAAAATGCAGAAAGAGCTTCAAAACACTTTGAAAGAAAAGAAGACGCGATGCAATGGAGTAGAGAAAAAAGCAACTTGGAAGATTCTGAATTGATTCCCCACAGGAAAGATGGAACAATTCAAAATCCAGATAGCAATGGGAATGATCCGAATCCTCCAAAAGATAAAAACTGAGCGTAGAAAAAAGAAAAGCTATTTGATATTGTTGATAGTCTATTAAGTTTAAACTTTTAACTATGTAGTATGCAAATTAACTCCAAAGAAATTCTGTTTGGCCAACCTATACTCAAAATAAGAGAAGTGGTTCGACATGCTATGAGGCAAAGACTATGGGGAAGTTCTAAATCAGAAGTTATTTGCAAAGTTGCTGGTATACTGAAAGAGCCCAATCCTTTTGCAAAAGAAGTTGTAAAACAAATGATACAGGAGGAATATCTCTTTATAAAGAAAGTGAAATATGGAGTATCATATCAATACGAATTAAAAGAAACCATAAAAGGCAGACGACTTGGAATTACCAAGGCAAATCCTCCCATCAGCAGAGAAAAAGCGACCCAACTATTGAATGAATTGATTAACCGGGCAAAAGCCATTAATGCAAATAATGAGTTGGTTTATTTTGTCGATAGCCTTAAGGTGTTTGGTAGCTACCTGTCAGATAAAGAAGTTTTAGGCGATTTGGATGTTGGGATTAAACTTAAAAGGAAATATGACGATGATCAATTTGCACAAAAATCTGAACAGCGCTCAGATCTGGCAATAGAGAATGGCAGACGATTTAGCAATTGGACCGACAAGTTGTTTTGGTCTGAAACTGAAGTGCTTTTAATGTTGAAAGCAAGGCAAAGAGGCTTAGGTCTTCATAAGTTGGATGAAGATAGAGTTTTTGAAATACCTGAGCTTAAAACTAAATTGGTATACCATTACTTAGGAGAAATTCAAAATAATACTTTATGATATATTTATTTGCAGAGCTCTTTTTGGGGAAGAATAACCGATTTTGTAAGTATTTACAAATTAGAAAAAGAGCAAAAACAATAAAAAGAGCGAAGGACAAGATACCTCCTTATTTAAAGGATAATAACTTTATTACCGAATTGAACTATAAACTTTGGGTAACAAAAGGAGCTCGATTTAAAGCAAGTGAAAGGTGTGAAGAGCTAGATCGTCGATCGGCAAGGCTTGTGGGTTGGTTTTCTGCTTATCTGATTATTTTCAGTGTGTTGTCGTTGTGCAACATCCCCAACATAACGCTTCCTGAAAATTATTCATCATTCATTTCAATATCCTTATCAATAATGATTCTTGTATTTAGTCAATTAGAATATGCAAAGAATTATTCCATAAAAGCCAAAGAGTTCCATAATTGTGCGTTAGAAATTTCATCTTTATACAATAAATTACGCTTTTTCAAAACCCAACATGATAAAGATGATAATGAATTGCTTTTTAAAATGAATGAAATATCAGTTAGTTATGAATTGATCTTACAAAGATATGAGAACCATTTGCCTATTGATTATGCAGACTTCCAAACAACTAAACCTGGTTATTTCAATCTTTCAAAATTTAAGGTTATAAGAATAAAAATACACTATTTTTTTAAGACAGAATTTATTAACATCCTCTGTATTTATGGATTACCAATTATGTACATATTAATGGTAGTCCTGTATAATAAGAATAAATAATAATATTTTTAAGAATTGTTTCATCAAACAAATACTTATTCAAAATGGAAGACGATTATACGATAATATTTAAATATGAATTCGAATCAGGATTGGGGCCAATGGAATATGCCCGCTATCTTCGTGAGTTCAAAATGAATATTTTAGCAAGAGATGAATTTTCAAATGAGGAAAAGCTAATTGGCAAAGTAATATTTAAGGTCATTTACCTGGACCAAGCAATGAACAATGAAATCGATATAATGGAGGTCTTTGATGATGAAGAATATACTTTTAGGCATGGTCAGGATTTCTTTGATTTTGAAACTGAAGAAATTAAAGAAGATATTCAGAAGTTCTACCAATATGATATTATAGGAAGCAATATTTGCATTCTTGAAAATATTGAGATTATCCCGGAATTCAGGGGAAATAACTTAGCCGCAAAAGCAATAAAAGATATTATTTTTCATTTTAGTTCTGCCTGTGGGTTGTTTGTCATACAGCCCTATCCACTCCAGTTTGATCTAACACATCAGGGAAAGGATGATTGGGATAAAAATCTCAAATTAAATGAGTTTCCTTCTGATAAAGAAGTTGCATTTAAAAAACTCAGAAAATATTATAAGAGTTTTGGTTTTGATCAAATTCGAGGCTATAAAGATTTGTTTTTTTATAATCCCACACGCAATAATGAAAAATTAGATGCTATAAATTTAGAAGAATAAAAACATATAGCTATGACCATAAAGGAACTAAAACAGCTTAAAGAAAGCGAAGACAAAGTTGAGTTTAAAGAGGCAAAGAGCCAATATGCCTACAATAGTAGTCGTAAAAGTGTATTGGGCTATACCGTGGCATTTGCAAACGAAAAGGGTGGTTATCTTGTTTTTGGTTTAAAAGATGCCTACCCGCATGATGTTTGTGGTTCAATAGCGTATGAAGGAAGAGAAGGTCAATTGGAGCAGGATGTTTACCGTGATTTGGGTGTAAGAATATCTACCGAAGTTCTATTCGATGGAAACAAGAGGGTTCTCATTGTTAAAATTCCTGGCCGTCCTGTTGGCAAGCCTCTTTATTTTAATGATGTTCCATTAATGAGGATTGGTGATGGATTGGAGAGAATGTCAGATGAAATGTACTTCTCAATTATTCAGGAACAAGAACCCGATTTCTCGGCCAAAGTCTGCGAAGGCATTTCAACAGCCGACCTGGATGAAGCTGCTATCAAAAAAATGAAAGAAAGTTATGCCCGTAAACAAAAGAATCCGCGTTTCCTGCAATTAAGCACAGAGCAGGTTTTAACCGATTTAAAATTATCAGAAACCGGGAAACTCAATTATGCAGCTCTGATACTCTTAGGTAAAAAGGAAATTATACAACAAAAGTTACCACAAAGCAGAACGATCTGGGAGTTTCGCAACAGTGAAGCGCAAATACACAGCGATTCAAGAGAGGCCATTGAAGAACCTTTATTTATAGGCATTGACCAGATATGGCAACTGATCAACCAGCCTACCTTAAATAAAAAGCATCCGATACAGTCGGGAGCCTACATTTTCGATTTGTATGATTTTAATGAAGCTGTAATTCGCGAGGCAGTGTTAAATGCAATTGCGCATCGCGATTATACCATTACCAGCGAAGTAGTTATCAAACAATATCCCGGTAAGATAATCATCAATAATCCAGGCGGTTTCCCCAAAGGAGTGACCATTGATAATATACTCACTGTAAGCAGTACACCGCGAAGTCGTTTAATGACCGATATTTTGGAGAAAACAGGTTTGGTGGAAAGAAGCGGACAGGGAGTTGATAAGATATTCTCCATTACTCTTTCTGAAGGCAAAGCAGATCCAGATTACAAGAGTTCAGACATGTACCAGGTGTCTCTTTGTTTACGGACTGAAATTATTGACAATGCTTTCCACTTCTATATCAGCCAATACCAGAACAGCGACAAAGAACCAAAACTAGGAGTGGAACAAATTATTACGCTCAGCAAAATTCGAATTGGAATCTCTCAGAATTTAAATCCGGAGATAGTATCTCAATTGGAAAAATCGGGTTTAATAAAAAAGCTTTCGGGGCATACCAATCGCTACACTTTATCAGATGAATATCATCAGATGATGAACGAAGAGCTGAAAATCGGTAAAAGATACATTGTAAAAGAAATTGAACTATTGCTTTTGGCGTTGCAGGGTAGTACCTTGAAAATGGGTGATTTGGAATCTCAGTTGTCAGCTTCATTGAATAGAAACCAATTAAAATATCTTACTGGAAAGTTGATTGAAGATAATATTCTTCAAAAAGAAGGTAAAGGAAGCGGAACATCATACTCCCTTTCAACTCAGTTTTCACATTTACGTGGGGATGTACTGATTAAGGCAGTAAATGAAAACCTTAGAGCAAAGTATGCGGAGGAGAATTCTCCAAACAGCGATATAAATTCTCCAAAATGAGCGAACATAGGCATATAAGGCATAAGGATAAGGAAGCATTTAATTCTCCAAAACGAGCTTATTTTTCTCCGTAAAAGAAGATTGTAAATTCATTAATCGCAGATATTCAGGCATGTATAGTATTTTATTAATTCTCCAAGAAGAATATTAATTCTCCATATTTGAAAACAGGGTAGAGTATGAAGAATTCTCCAAAAAGAAAATAAATTCTCCAAAACAGTAAGAAAGATGGATACACCGAGTTTCAAAGAAGATCACATTAGTCAGATCCCAGCTTTGCAGTTGTTGCAGAAGTTAGGTTATACTTATCTCAGTCCGGCAGAAGCAGAAAATCTACGTGGCGGCAAAACTAGTAATGTTTTGCTGGAGGATATATTGCGGAAGCAGCTGAAGGAGATCAATTCTGAAAAGCGAATCAGTTCAACCAAGACCACCTATATCAGCGATGCCAATATTGAAAATGGGATTCGGGCTTTGAAGGAACTTCCGATGAATGATGGATACATTTCTGCCTGCGAAACGGCTTACAACTTGATCACTTTGGGGAAAACATTTGAACAGAGTTTTGATGGAGATAAGAAAAGTATTACGCTTCAATACATTGATTGGAAGAATCCGGAGAACAATGTCTTTCATGTCACCGAAGAATACAGTGTTATGCGTAGCACCAGCAAGGAACATTACCGCCTCGATCTGGTGCTATTTGCAAACGGTATTCCGTTGTGTATCATTGAATGCAAGCGTCCTGATATGAAAGAGCCATTAAAACAGGCCATCAGTCAGCACTTGCGCAACCAACAGGAAGATGGTATCAGGGCTTTGTATGTGTATTCTCAGTTGGCATTGAGCTTAGCAACACAGGAAGCAGCCTATGCCACCAATGCAACACCTGAAAATTTTTGGGCCAAGTGGGAGGAGAAATTCGACAATGAGGAAGATGAAAATATATACAGAAACGATTTACAGGAATTAAAAAATCAACCTTTACCTAAAGAACAGAAAAACAAATTATTTGCTGACCGTTTTAAGTATGTTCGGCAGTATTTTGATGATCTGGAGAAGGAAAATATTCATCCAACTGTTCAGGACGAATATTTAGTGGGTTTGTGCAGACCGGAAAGATTAATGGATATCATCTTTAATTTCGTTCTGTTTGACAATGGAGAAAAGAAGGTTGCACGCTATCAGCAGTTTTTTGCTGTTAAAAAATCTATTCGACGTATCCTTCTAATTGATGGGGGAAAGAGAAAGGGTGGAGTTATATGGCATACTCAGGGAAGCGGCAAATCTCTGACCATGGTGATGCTTGCCCAAGCGATTGCAATGGAAAAATCGATTAGAAATCCGAAGATCGTTTTGGTAACAGACCGTACTGATTTAGATCGTCAGATAACCGATACCTTTCGTAAATGTGGAATGCATGTTGAAAATGCAGCGACTGGACAACGGTTGGTTGAATTGCTTGAAAGTAAAAGTGATTCAGTAGTTACCACCATTATCAATAAGTTTGTGGCTGCCATGAAAAAAATCAGCAAGCCATTGTTAAGTTACGACATTTTTGTATTGGTAGATGAAGGGCATCGTACACAGCATGGAACTTTTAATATTGAAATGCTGAAGACCATGCCCAATGCGTGTTTCATAGCCATGACCGGTACGCCTCTATTCAAAAAGGATAAAAATACAGCCGCCAAATTCGGAGGTATCATTGATGCTTATACCGTTGATCAGGCAGTAAGAGACAAGGCTGTCGTTCCGCTTTTGTATGAAGGAAGACTTGCAAGGCAAATTGTTAATGGAAGTCCGCTGGATACATTTTTTGAAATGGTTTCAGAGCCTTTAACAGACTACCAAAAAGCAGACTTCAAAAAGAAATTCAGCAGAGCAGACCAGTTAAACAGCGCGGAGCAAAAAATATATGCCATCGCATGGAATATCAGTTTGCATTTTCGCAACAATTGGCAAGGCACCCCTTTTAAAGCCCAGTTGGTCTGTGATAAAAAAGTAAATGCTATTCGGTACAAGGAATTTTTAGACGAAATAGGGCTGGTAAGCAGTGAAGTTCTGATCTCATCCATTGACGAAAGAGAAGGTGAAGAAACTGCCTATGAAAAGTCAACGGAGAAGGAAAATCGCTTTTGGAGAAAGATGATGGATGAACACGGCAATGCAAAAAAGTATGAAAAGAACATCATTAGCCGTTTCAAAAATCAGAAAGATCCTGAAATCATCATTGTGGTCGATAAGCTTCTTACTGGATTTGACGAGCCGAAGAACACGGTATTGTATCTTACACGAAACCTGCAAGGACATAAACTTTTACAGGCCATTGCCAGGGTAAACCGTATTTATCCGGATAAGGATTTTGGGTATATCATTGACTATTATGGCGTAATTGAGAATTTGGATGTTGCCTTGCAATTGTATTCTTCTTTTGATGATTTTGATTCAGAAGACCTTGAAGGTACCTTGGTAAATATCAACGAAGAAATAAAAAAGCTGCCACAGAAGTATTCAGAATTATGGGATATTTTCAAAACCATATCAAACAAGCGTGATGCGGAAGCTTATCAGTTGTTATTGAAAGATGAAGCAATACGTACTGTTTTCTACGATAAACTGGCAGCGTTTGCAAAGGGTTTAAAATTGGCATTTTCATCCATTCAATTTTATACTCAGGTAGATGATAAAACAATTAGCCGTTACAAAGAAGACTTCGCCATGTTTATGAAATTGCGTTTGGCTGTAGTTGCAAGATATTCAGATGCAATTGATTATTCGCAATATGAAGGCCAGATTCAGAAATTGATTGATACGCATATTACCACTGAGAAAGTTGAAATCATTACGAAGTTGGTTGACATTTTTGATAAAGAAGAATTTCAACAGGAAGTAGAAAATACAACAGGCAAGGCAGCCAAAGCCGATAAGATTGCCAGCAGAACTTCAAAGCATATTTCTGAGAAAATGGAAGAAGATCCTGCCTTCTACAAAAAGTTCTCACAAATGTTGAAAGAAACCATTGCTGAATATGAAGCAAAACGGATCACTGAAGTACAGTATCTCAACAAGGTTCAGGAAATAATGAACAATGTATTAGCACACACTGATAGTGATATTCCGGAAGCATTGAAGGACAAAGATGTGGCCAAAGCATTTTATGGATTGAGTCTTGAATCATTGAGTGAAAAAATTCAGGATACAATAGTCAGAAGAGAAATTTCAACTCAGGCAGCTTTAAACATTGATGAAATGATTCAAAAAGCAGTTTTGGATAACGGTAAATCAGTAATTGACTGGCAATTTAAAACCAATATTACAGGAAAGCTGCAAATTGAAATCGGAGATTATCTGATTGACGAAGTGCGGGATAAATACAACATTAACCTGTCTTTCGGCGAGTTGGATGAGATTGCGAACAGATGTCTTGAAGTTGCTAAAATCCGCTATAAGTAATGAAGGAAGCCATTCAATTCGGTTCAAAGCAGATTGATTTTCAGTTGGAATTTTCCAGCCGTAAATCACTTGGAATAACGGTAACACCCGATTTAGAGGTTTTGGTAAAGGCACCGATCGATACACCTATTGAAAAGGTAAAGGAAAAGATCAGGAAGAAGGCACCGTGGATCATCAGACAACAAAGCTTTTTCCTGGTATTTCACCCAAAAATGACTGAGAGAAAGTATGTCGGTGGTGAAACCCATCTTTATCTTGGCCGACAGTACCGATTGAAAATTATCATGGAAGGTTTTGAAAGTGTTAAACTTAAAGGCAAGTTCATAGAGGTTACAACCGCTGACAAAGCAAGAGTAAAGCAATTGGTAAGTGATTGGTATTTAATGAATGCGAAGAAGAAATTACATGCAATTGCTCAAGAATTGATTGATGAGTTTAAGAAATACAATGTTGAACCTACTTCCATTGTATTGCGAGAAATGCCCACCCGATGGGGCAGCTGCACTGCAAAAGGTAAAATCATTCTGAATCCGGAATTAATAAAAGCTCCGAAAGGCTGCATTGATTACGTAATCATTCACGAACTCTGCCATTTAATACATCACGACCACACCCAGAAGTTCCTTGATTTACAAACCAGAGAGATGCCATACTGGGAAAAATGGAAGATGAAATTGGAAAAGCTACTGGCGTGATGTCTATAATAAAGGAACCACAATAATGGAACTTTAACTTGGGAGCAAACAAATTTATCTTCTCTTTGAGCTAAGAATCAGTAAATTCAACAATCTTATAACATGAATAACTCCTCAACCTACACCGCACTTGACCTCTTTGATAAGGTCATTGATTTTAACAATAAGGCTCCAGATTCAGCGGAATGGAGCTTTGAAAAACAAGCGGAAAACCCGACTCGGTTGGTCAGGCACTGATAGCGGCTTTTGTTACCGGGTTAGAGCAATCGAAAAGAATTAATACAAGTTTTGAACATATTTATTAACGATGAAACCATCTTTCTTCCTTCTCAATTTTCTATTTCTTTTCACGGTTTCATATTCCGGTGCTCAGGAATCACAGGTTCGATCCATGAAATTACACCCTGAGATTCCCAGGGTCGGGAAAGGGGATGTGGTAATATCACATGTTGGCTATTCCTTTGTATACAATGAAGAACACGAGCAGGCCTGTTGGGTGGCTTATGAGCTGACCAAAGAAGAGACAACCAAAGCTTTTGAGCGAACCAATCGGTTTAAGCCCGATCCTGCTGTAAGTACCCTTACAGCCAACGATGCAGATTATGCCGGTTCAGGATACGACAAAGGACATATGGCCCCTGTAGCAGATATGGAATGGTCATCAACTGCAATGGCAGAATCATTTTATTACAGCAACATGAGTCCACAGGTTCCGGGATTCAACAGGGGTATCTGGAAAAAGCTGGAAGAACGGGTGCGTACCTGGGCCATTGAAAACAACAGCCTGTTGATAGTCACAGGACCGGTATTAAGGAAGGGCTTGAAAACTATCGGAGTTAATCAAGTTTCAGTTCCTGAGTTGTACTATAAGGTCATCCTGGATAACCATGAACCCAGCATCAAGGGTATTGCCTTTCTCATCCCCAATGCATCACAGAGCGCGGGCTTACAATCGTTTGTAGTGTCCATTGACAGTGTGGAGAGCGTTACAGGCATTGACTTTTTCCCCAATTTTCCCAATGAAGCCACCATTGAAAAGACTTCAAATATTGAGCAATGGAACTGGACCAGATCGGAAG
>Ga0209123_1002170_pt1 | contig 17332 bp, 29 predicted proteins | sample BarGraIncu00431A_FD_184500 | JGI IMG/M metagenome (GOLD analysis project Ga0209123, IMG submission 184500) | Arctic peat soil microbial communities from Barrow, Alaska, USA - Barrow Graham LP Incubations 004-31A (SPAdes) (version 2) | ecosystem: Environmental > Terrestrial > Soil > Wetlands >... | reverse complement strand
GCCGGCATGTAGAGCAGTAGACTGACACTGATTTGGTATTGCGCGTGTAGTGCTGGCTCACCATTCCTCCCTTAGCCCGTCAGTTTAACCAGGCGCTCGGCCCTTTCGGGCCAGCTCAAAACCGTTAAACCGACTCGCTGTCCAGAATTTCCCATCCGACAATAAAACGTGAATCCCCAGCTATTGCGGCAAACAGGCCACGGTACAGCCAATGGTGCCAAAACGAGTCGCGTCGATAGTTTTCCATTTGTTCCGAGATGATGTGGTTTTCGAGATACCACTCACTGCCCAGGTAGTAATCGCTCATGGTCGCACCGCCTCTGCCACTGCCACGCAATACGGATCATTGGGCCGGGGATCATTGGCCATCAGTTTGGCCCACTGGATGTTGTGGTGATTGGCTTGGCGCAGTGCGGTCAACTCATCCGGCTGGTCAATAACATCGTCAGGGCCAAGGATATGCATAGCCCACCGTCTTGTCGGTTCACACAGGGAGACCTCGGCTCGGAGAGCCTCGGCAATACTTTTGCCCTGCAGCCCATTTCCAATAGGTAGGCACTCCGCTATTTGCGCCGCCCTCATCATCCCATTCCCAAAAGAGTCCTGGACCAGATCAAGGGTGAGGGTAAGAGCTTCTCTTTCACCCACCAACTCATTCGACAGCCGGCACAACTCTGCGATGAGCTTTCTGAGCTGACCCACCGTACACCAGCAGTCACTGCCGGATGGACTGACCCAGTGGTCATCAGGCGCTTTCGGATTTATGACGATATCGTTCTGTCCCACCGATCCCCCTTCGCGGGTTTAACACCCGCTCGACGGCTGAAGCCGTCAGCTAAAATGCGTTAACTCTTCCTTGTATCTTCGCTTTTCCGATAGGTTTCTAGCGTTTTAAAAGCATCGCCTACCTGCGTAGGAAAAGACTGGAGGTAGTGACGGAAGCCGTACTTCATCTCGTAGTGGATGCAGGCCATGACTGCACACTCCCTTACTTCCGAAGGGGTAAACTGTGCCTGGTGTAAAAAGTTCTCGATCAGGTCGCATAGTTGATGGTACTGCGGGTCGTTTTCATATCGCTCTTTTGGGTTTGACATCATATTACGCCGCCACCTGCCTAATATCCCAAAGCATCCGCGAGCACTCCGGAAGCGATGAGTTCGGACCCTCGCACCCGCATGTTTTGCAGACCACGAAATGGCACTCCTCCTCATCGATCAGGACCGTATCGGCATAATGGTGTGTGCCCCCACAGAAGGGGCAGGGCTTCAGACCCTCCAGCCAGGGGACGGGTTTTACAAAATATTCGGCAGCTCCGTTTACACTCATTGTTCACTCCTCGATTGCAGCATCATTCAGCCCCTGACTACGAACAGCATCGGCTGGGCCGCCGGCAGCACCTCCGCGGCCTGGACCTGCTTCACAACTTCAGCATCTGCAAACATGCGACACCCGCCGGCCAGACTATCAACCAACGAGATATCGATCCTGCGGACCTTGAAGACCATCTCCCGGCAAAAAGCAGCCAGTACATCGCAGTTTCTAAAGCAAAAGCAGTTCTCACAGGTCCGCATCACAGCCCCCAGTTCTATCCCGCCGCGCGCGCCTGCTTATCCAGCTAGACCATCTGCACCAGCAACTCGTTAAACCGTCAGCCTCTCCACGATCTTAGCGTAGATATCCTTGATCGTAGACCACTGCACGGCCACCTTTTGGCTGATGATTCCTTGGCTGTTGCAAACCGAGCAGGGTCCGTAGTCTTCTTCCCCAGCGCACTCGGGGCATGAAATTTGGCAGAGCTCAAAAAACTCTCCGATAAGCAGCGACTTTGCGCCGTTCTCTGCCGTCAGTGCGCGGGGCAACTTCACCAGCGGTTCGACTTCCTGCCGCTTCAGCTCAATTTGCCGGTTAAGCGCCCTGCCGCCCCATGTCATACCTTCTATGAGCACACAGGTGTTCCCGGCCAGCGAATGGACCTTAGCCAGTTCCGCTTGCAGTTCTTCCAGTTTCATCATCCTACTCATGGCCGCACCGCCTCATGGCCGCCTACTTGGAAAAAGCCGAGTTGCCCATTGCAGGCATAGAATGGGAGAGGCCCAGCACCCTCCATTACGAACCCGAACCGCCCAAAGAACCACGGCGAATCCATCTCGCTCACGCAATCTACGATGGTCGCCTTACCCACAATGCCGCCCTTCTGGAACTCGGCAGGCAAAGGCAACGGGATTTCCGGGAACTCGTCCTCTATCCACTCGTAACCTTCCTTGTCGAACTTCTTGCCGGTGTGGATCAGGATATTCCCACGCTGTTTTGTAGACCAGTCGCGGTTTTCCACGTTCTTGTACCCGTTGACGATCAACCATGCCCACGGTTGTTGAATCGAAAGAGCTTGCATATTCCCTCCTTGCCAGGGTTTAATCAGTAGTTATGCTGCCAGTTGTTCCTCTACTTCGCTCTCGACGTTCACCCGTTTCTTTTGCTTCTTATCCTTTGCTGCCTGTTTTACCCCATTGATCTCCATCAGTTCGACGTAGCGCTCCCGGATGCTTTCGGCGTCGGTGTAGCTGATGGTAATGTCCAGGGCGATACTCACGGCCAGCCGCACCTGGGCGATCAGCTCTGCCTCTTCCTGGGTCGGGACCACCGTGGGCCACCCCTTCACGTAGAGCAGGTGGTCTGCCAGCTGGGCCTCAGCGCGGGCTCTCATTTCTCCGGCCTTTTTCGCTTTGGCGAGGCGGGCCGCCATGTCCCCGGTGAGGAGGCGAGGGGCAACGTCTCCCAGCCAACGGTTACCCTGGAAGGCAAAGGTGCTGGTGATTTCCAGTTCTACCATGCGCCGGTACAGGTCATGATTATCCTCGCAGGAGGCCGCGCCAATCAGGTCGTCTAGCCCCGCCATGAAGCAAAACGCACAAGAGACCCTGGAGCACCCGTAGCAGGTGTATGCCTCGTGCAGCGGCTCCTGCTTCTCAGCCAGGTAGCTGTACACGTCCTCGGTCGGCCACTCAATGATGGGGTTCCAGTTCCAGCCGGTGGTCCCCTTGGTTTTGGTGGTCAGCCTCGGCTGCGCCTGCATGCAAGGCATCTTCGCCCGCTGGGCGCTCTCCGCATGCCGGATGCCTGTCACGGAGAGAATCTCCTGACCAGGGAAGCGGCGCTTAAGCTCGGCACAGATCACATCGGTCTTAAGTTCCGAGGTACAGAACCTCATGCTGGGTGTTGACCAGGGGAGGATCACTTTCACGCATGACAGCGATTCGTACCGATCCATGTTGTTGCTCCAGCGCTTCTCCCATCGGTCCATTAGATCGCCTGCAGCCCGGCGTACCACTGCCAGTTCCGCCCCCATGCGGGTTGCCAGCTTTTCACAAACAGGCAGGCTATCTTTCCACTCAACCACTCCTAAATCGCTGTGGATCAACAGCCGGGGTCCACTGTGCCCGATCTCATCGAGGTAATCGGCCAGGCGGATCGCGACAGCGCTAGAATCCTTCCCGCCAGATACACCCACTGCGACAGGTACGTTTTTGGCGAGGAGGGCTTTTATCTCCGGCGGTGCAGATATGCGGTATCCCGGTGCGGGCTTGGTAGTGCCAAAATCAATTGTCAGTTGCTGCATCCGATCCTCCAGCCAAGCCTAACCCGTCGTTTCTGTCCTACGGCCAGAACTCCAAACCGTTACTGAAAATCCCCTGCGCCCGGGACAACTGCTAAACCTCGATCACCGGCGGCCGACCCTCATATCGCTGCCACGCCGCCAGGTGCCATTTTTCCCAAATTCTTAACCCCTCAAGCAACTGCACATCATCCTCTGCCGCAAATGCCACATCGACTGCAGCACTTGCCTGTGCTAAACGGTCCAACACATCCAGGCGGTTCACCTCAAGCCACTCAAGGGCCCCGCTCGGGCATATGGAGATCACCCGGCTATAGGTATCGCTGATGAGTTGCTGCATTTTGTCGGTCTGAAATGATTTTCCATCGACCGCGCCGGAAAGAGAAAACCCGCAGGACTGGCACTTGCCAGCATTTCCCTCCAGATCGATGCGGAAGCGAACAGCTCCGCCGCATTCAGGGCAGGGCCCTGCATACTGTCCGGGGGATAATTCCCTGTAGTTTCCGAACTTTTTTACCAGGTCTAAGATCATTATTGGCACCCTGCTCCTATTATTACGCTTCAGTCCGGCTTATTACTCTTATAATTACGGCTTAAGTACTTAATATTATGTTGTTATTACGCTTATTACTTGATTACGATAGGTATATAACGCGCGCGAACGTTCTTTATATGTTATGGGTTTACCCTCGCGCATATACGCGGGGGATAAATAAGCGTAATAAGCGTAATAACCTTTAAAAATCAATGATTTAATGCGTAATAACTCCCGTAATCATGCGTAATAACCGTAATCAAATCTCGAATTTACCCGCTTTTGCAAACTCAAAATAGCAACACGTCAGCCAATCCTCTTGCGTCTGGCCTTCAGCACGCCGCCGGTCCTCGCCGAGCAGGTGATCAGGTGGCACTACCATCTTCCGGCTGATACGCGTCGTACTATTCAGATCCTCTAGGGTGGTGAACGGCCTGCCGGATAACCATCCTGGTTGCATATTGAGGTCCCCCATAAATTGCCGGTAGACCCTGGGCTTGGGCTCGTTGTTCCATTCACAGGATTTTTTGTAGACACTGAACAGCTGGGTGCCCAAGCACGGGCAGAAGGGTATCCCCGGGACGTCTCCCTGCTGCCATGCCCGGAGGAATGCCGAGACACTATCCATGCTGACGTTAATCAGCTGCTCCTTGGCACGGGTCAACGGCGGCTTGGTATGTGGGTTAAACCCGCCTAGATCGAGATGCAGTAGGTAGTGATGTAGCGCAGGAACACCTCCGCTCCGGATCTCTTCATGCACCTGACCATAAAATTTTTCGTCCAGCTTTTCCGGTGTATGTACCACTGTGTAGCGGCGGTCGTCCTTCTCCAATACCAAGGGCTGAGCCTCATTAGATAGGAAGGCCAGATTGACGTGGTTCCGCTCATCATGGGCCATGACATTTTTAGGGTTTATCCGGATCCACTCCCCGGTGACGAGGCCTTTTAACTTATTTTTGACGTGGTAAAGCTCCGTGCGCGCGACGACCTCATCTGCGATGAGGAAAAGTTTTTTGCTCGCCCAATCGTTAAATTTATCCTCGATCGCTGACTGGTCGACGATGCGGCCATAATCGCCATAGATTGACATAATCGCTTCAAAGAACAGGTTTTTACCGGTCCCCTGCCCCCCGTGGAATACGAGTGCTGTCCGCATTTTCGCGCCGGGGAACTGGATAGGATAGGCAACCCACTTAAGCACCCAGTCGTAAACCGAAGCTGGGTCCTCCTCATTGCTGCACAGGTACTGGAGCAGTTCCAGGAGGCAATCACAGCAGCCAGCTTTGGGTTCGGTTGGCCAGCCGCCCCAGAGGTTACAGAGGATGCGCGGATCGGTGCCCGCAGGGTCGAAACCGACTTCCTCGAGGCGCACGACTCGCTTTTTGTCACGCATATCGCGCCACCCGTGCTCGGGAAGGATGTCCATAACGTCTGATTTTGGCACCAGGATATTTTCCTGATGGTCGAACATTGTGGCCTTTCCACCGTAGACCAGCGAATATCGGTCTATCGCCTCATCGATGGTAATCATCGATTTCAGCGAAGCACGCTTTCCCCCGCCCCCCACGGGTGTCGCTTGGCGCGGCTTTTCGTCCCAGCCAAGCTCATTTACCCGGGCCTCTATCTGCTCGGCAACCAGAGAGATGCTCTCCAGACAGTGCAAGTCGTTAAAATCGGTCGGTCCCTTTGCATCGGTTGGGCGATCCGCAGTGAAGCGCGGCTTGATCCAGGCGCCATCGGTAGCGACTGCCGCGGCTTCAGCATTGAGAACTCCGGCATTGGTTTTCTTGTGGGGCTGGCCACAGTGCAGGCAGGTATCGGTCGCCACCGGAGTGAACTTATGGCAGGCGTCGCACTTCTGCACCCAGTCGTCATCGGCGCAGATCAGCTGGTGCGCTCGGCGGTACTTTTTTTTAAGGGCCTGGGCTGCAGGCATGATGTTATTGGCGGACCAGACAGCAGCGCAGGGCAGACCGGTAGCCTCATGGAGGGTCGCAGCAGTCGCGTAGCCCTCGGCAAGGAGTAGGATCCGGCCCGGAGCCTTGCCGATTAGGTGGTAAGTCCCCCGCATCTGCAGGCCTTTGGGCCAGAATTCCTTGTCCCGGCCAGTCCTAGCTATACGCTCATGTCCTCGAGGAAGGATAAACTGTAGCCCCCGGATGGAATCCCGATCATCACGCATGGGTACAATGACGGCGCCGGTCTCGCTGAACCGGACATCATGGGCGCCGACCTGCTTGCGGTCGAGGTATTCGCTGTCAACATCCATCTGGCTTGCTGCCCAGGTCTTGGCGGCACGCTTGGACGCCAGGTCAGCTTCACGCCGGCGCTCAGCCTCGGCCTGCTTGTTGGCTTCCCGGTGTCTCGCCTTTTGCGCCAGGAGCTGCTCGGGGGTCAGATGCCCCCGTTTCTCCTTAGAGAGCGCGATGGTCTGCTTGCCATTGTCAGAGCCTCGATAGATCCCGTATGCACCGATGACGAGAGAGTCGCCCGAGACGTTCAGACAAGAGAGCCAGTACCAGCCCCGCTTTTCCCGCGGGCTGTCCTCAGTCCTACAGCGAACGGGGCGTGCGGTGTCCACCAGGAGTTGGTCAACAACGAGCCCGTAGTCACGCATCTGACTGAGCGCGTCCTCATGGTTAGAAAAATCAGGCACCAACGACCTCCGCCAGAGCCCGGAACTTTGACTGCCAACTGCGCACGGTATCCTTATGGACGTCGATGACCTTGGCTATTTTTGCGGCAGGTACTTCGAGCTCCGAAAGGACCGCAAGAAGGTATATCTCACGCGGGTCGAGCTGGGCCGCCTGGAGGATCGTCCCGGTCAGGGAGGTAAAAAAGCGGCCGCATGCCTTGTTCGGGCACTGGATCCGCTCGCACTGGTACCAACGGCCGAGGCGCTTCTCGTCGGTCAGCTTAGCCTGACAGTGCGGGCAACGCTGACCGACCGGGTGCAGTTGGTCAATGACCCAGTGACCGGCTCCCAGCCAGGAGAGATCGTCGGCAGAAAATTTAGCCAGGCACTTGCTAGCGGACAAACCAATAACATCACTCACTTTTCAGCCCTCCGAAAAATTGCAACTCAAAAAAAGTTCACACGTAGCGAATTGATGAGGGTCGAACTACCCGCATTGGAGCGACCCCCAGGGAGGACCCGCGCCTTTCATGAGGACGGCACGACCGGCACCCCATGACCATAATGATCTGGAGGGTGAAGAGAACCGGGGGGCGCGGGGGCTCACGTCATCACCATGGAGGAGCTGGCCTTGCTGGACCGGTAGGCAAACTCACGCTCGATCTCGGCATCAATAGCCCTGGACATATCCTGCTCTAGGTAGCCGTCCACGATCCGCTGGGAGATGCCATAGAAGTCGAACCGCTTCGAGTAGGTCGGGGTCTTCGGAGTGAAGAGCACGACCGGCTTGAGCCCTCGCGGATAAAGCTCTTTGGTCCTATCCCTCAAGGCTTTGAGCCCGCCCTTGATCTTGCCCTGCTTGGTGATCGCACGTGCAAGCAGGAAGCGACCAGCACGCCCGCCGGCTTCCGCGCCAACCACTCGCTGGTAGATACCGGCAGGGAGCTTACCGCGGCTAGTCAGCAGCCTGAAGTACTCCATCTTTTTAGCCTTATCCCTTGCATTCATGGAGAAGCCCACTTCATGGAACCCACCGGAGAGTGAGAGCAGCTTAGTGATCTGGCCACGACCCAAGTTCCCGTACTGGTCGAGGGTAGCAAACTTACTCGGCATGACGAAGCCGCCACCCATGCCCATCTCGTATGGCTTCCTTGGCCGCTTGCCGCCTTCCACCTGGGGCAGCAGATAGTGGCCCTTGGTGCCGAGATTCGGCGGGTCTTTGAACCATACCGATGCCTCAATAACCCGAGGGGCACGGGCAGGCGTCATCTGCAGGCTGTTAATAACGAAAGGGGTCGGACGATCAAAGATGGACGCCATAGCAATCTGATTTCCGTCCTTAACCCTACGAGCCGTGACGTTGAGCCCATTTGCCGCAGCATAGGGTATCTGACGCTGCATCCCGCTCAGGCCTTGCAACAGGTCCTCGATGCCATTGGTGGTCATGGTGATCATACCGTCCGCCCAAGGTGGTTGCTGGAAGGTCCGCAGGTGGTGGATGGGGGAAGGGGGGAAGGGCCAGCAACATTGGAGCATACCACGAGCTCATCGATGATCGTCCTCACGATGGATCTGGTGACGAATGGGAACCATGTAACGACCAGGTAGATTATCAGTTGTTCGATCAGCTTCTTCATCTGCATTCCTCAGTAGTCAGCATTACCAATTGAACCTTCGAGTCTTGGGCACAACGTCTGTGCCCAAAAGTCCAATCTTCAATCGTTGTTCGTTACGCCAGTATCACAGTCCCTGCCGGCAGTTTCTCTGCCAGCCAACCACGGATCGCCTCGACTGCTTCCTGCTCCCAGTTGCCGCCGTCCGCTTCATGGAGCACGCACAGCGGGCCCTGGTTCCCACCCTTCGAGATCCTGAAGACGAAGGCACTCACGGGCTGTTCGACCTCGTGGAAGGTACGGTACGGCGCCAACCTTACGGGGTTAGGAACATCGACAGTCCCAAGTCGGGCGATGCCCGTCTTCGCCGTTACCTGCTGGCCGATACCGTCATCGGTATATTCAACGGCGGACTGGTCCGATAACGAACTGACCAGTTTTTGCAAAGCTTTCGTAGTCTCAGTCGGGACGAAGAAGGTCTGCAGAGATACGATGAAACTCTCGACATCCATGGGCCGGCCAAACGGAAAAGCCCGGGGCGTGCTTTTAGCCTCAAGGTAGGAGTGCCGGTCAAGCCACGGGTTTAAAGCGGGGGACATCAAACTGACCTGCACCGGGCTAGCTACATGGACAACTACGGCTGCAAGATTCAGCGCGTCGGGGTTGAGAACCAGGTAGTCAGAGATCGCGACCAGGCTTCCAACCTGGAACGATTTCTGGATAGGCGGGCGAATCGGGGAAGTTGACCCATTAGCGGTGATATATTCGCGTTCCCCGACCCGGAAGCGTTCGACTTTCGCCAGTTCAAGTATCTTTTCAATGCCAGCCTTGATCATATCTTCTTAACCTCCCCTGCTACCGATCTCAGAGGCGTCGGCTCGGTAATAGGCAGCTTGAGCTGCTCCGGATCGTACTCTGTCGCGATACCCTTACCGCGCTCCTTGCCCACGAATATCTGGGTAGCGAACGGCTTAGCGCTGGCCAGTGAAGCGGAACAAGAAATGTTCACTTCACAGAAGGTACGTGCACTGTTCGGTTTCAGTTTCACCTTCAAGGTAACCGTGCGGGCTCCCTCTCCGGTGTTCACGTCCAGCACATTGTCCAATGCGCGCTGGAACTCATCATCAAAGCGCTCGATGGCGCCGCCCCTGCCTAAGTTCGCTAGGGATACTAAATCCGACTGCTCACTCATGCTGCCTCCTCTTTTAATTGATACCTGCACCGGCATATGCGGGGGAAACCCCGCTATACGTCATCCTGTTAAGCCTCTTTTCTTCCCGCTCGCATATCCACGCTACCTGGAGAAACATCGAGGCACAGCCTCTGATCGCCTCGGCAAAACTTTGTTTATCACCCTCAACAGCTGCAGCGGCCAGCGCGGCCTTTGCCTCATACAGGTAACGGTCGAGATCCGGCCGATCGTCCTGGAGGCAGTTAAGAAACTCGGCCGGGAGGTACTCCTCGAGTAGTTGCACCAGGTCGTCGGCGGAGCGCTTCATTCTGGCTTGGCTGAGCTGTGACGGTTTTATGATCGTGGCCATCAAATCCTCCCGAGTCGGTAACTATCGTTGGTACTCTCACGCTTACAGGTCTTGCTTATGATCTTGCTGATGTGGGTCGTTTGCCGCACTGCCCGGGCAAACTCCTCAGATGTGAGACTACGGCCCTTGTCTGGGGAGTAGGTCTCAGGTTCCCTAAGCAGCATGGCGTACCAGGCTGTATTCCTTGCTAATGAAGAGGAGATGAAGCAGCTCGATGATGGTAGCTGTACCAACTCCGATTTCTGCGAGTTGGTCGTACATCCCCGACTCGAATTCGAGGACCACGGCAGTTGCCGGCAGTGGAGGGACCGGGATGATTACCAGGGCCGCGATGGCTGCGCTCAGAGCGGCACAAGGAGCTACTTGGTATTGAAGGGGCAGAGAGGGGGGGGTAGCTACTTCACGTTGAATTATGGCCTCGGTGAACTCGTCAGCGGCGGCTTCTATGTCTACCAGCGTAATTGGGAGATCTGCAGGATGGGTTCCAACCTGCGCGGCTTGCTCCAGGGCCTCAGACGGGACGGCGACCTCCGGGCAATAGGCCGAACACACAGTCTGGCCCAGCTCGGACATATCACAGGCACCATCCCCCGCACAGCTGCGGCAGAGGATCGGCGGCGCAGTGGCCGCGGCTAACTCGGCCTGCGCTTCGGAGACTGCACCCCTCTTGGCCGGCTTCCCTACCTTACCAAGTTCCAGATCATGAGCACGAAAAGGCTTTGCCGCGGATGCGGTCTTAACATAGAGAGCGGCTCCCCGTTTTTTGCAGCCTGAGCACATCTCCTCGCCAGGAAGGGGTACGGTAGAGCACTGCCTCCCATTTTCTAACTTACCGGTGCAACGTCTCATCGGTGCCATCTCCTCTTCAGCGGCGCCCCGTAAGGCTCCGCCAGCCATCCGCTGGAATAAAAGTTCTCTATTCAACCCATTTATCATGCCGCCACGCCCTCGATACCATGATAGAAACGCTCTTCGCGATCGTTGCACTCAACCAATGCGCCGTAGGTCCAGGAGTGCAGCACCTTTTTGGCCATCTCGATCTGCTGCTCGCAACGCTCATCGTATTTGCAATCTCTGCATGGGACCAGCATGACAGCCCTCGCTTTCAGACTTCGGCAGTCCCGGTATCGGGAGTCTCAAGGTCAACCTGGTGGCCATCGGCCGCTAGGCCATCAGTTAAATTGCAGTCCGCGTAAAACTTCGCCATATCCCCAACCGACAAAACTTTCAGCTTTTCCATGATGCCCCCTTGGGATTTAGTTGCCGGACCTTCCCCGGCTCTCGCTTGCTTATATTCGGCCCGCGCTTGGCCACCGCCCATGCCAGGATAACGGTACTCCTAGACCCTTGCCGCGGCAGCTTGGTTCGGTATCCGCTACCAGGCCCTACCCATTGCGAAACGTCCAATCTCGGCCAAAGTCTGCACTGCATCGGCATCCTCCCTGGGAGTAAGCACCTGAGTAGCCAGACAGCCAGTGCATACCTCGACGAGGACCCTTGCCGCCTTACCGATTGCATGCTCTTTCTGCACTTTCAGGCTTCCGCAGACACAGCAAACCGTTAACGGGCTGTTCTCCGCCGGTGCAAGAGCCACCGGGACTGGTGCCGCGATACTCGCCTGATCCGCATCCCGAAACTGGATTGGCGAATAGTCGCAGACTTCGTCCTCGGGAATCCTTCCGAACAGGCTACAGCAGCGGGTTACATTAATGCAGTTGCCGCAGGTTTTACCTTCGGGCAGGCTTGCCCTATTCGATTGGCCACGTTTGAACGCAATATCGGGGGTCATTTTCCCACCTCGCGAGCCTGGTGAGCATGCCTTGCTGGATGATAGGGGGTCGGGGGGAAGAAGTAGCTGGCTGGCGCGTCCCAACGTGCGATTACATTGCTGCGGACGGCATGGGAGACCTCGGCTGACATCGCGAGCTGATCTTCCTCATCGTGCTGAGCGGCGAAGCTGAAGGCTGCGGCGACCAGGATCATGGCGAGGGTAAAGCGGAGCATGCTTTGATTGGAACGTTTTTTGAGATACGCACAGCGGATCCTACTGGCGAAAACTGTCACAACCCCTCCCCACAAACATTACATTGAATTAAATGGTATGAACCTGTTCCCAGCGTGCAGCCCCGCGTTGATCGTTACCGCCGACGCTGACCCACTGTTGCCCCGACTCATCAACGGCGATACAGCCAGGGCACCAGTCGCCCGGGTTACGCAGTTCGTTGACCCAGCTGTTTACGATGCCGTCGTAAATGACAATGACGCCACCCCTGCCAACATAGCCATGCCGCACTCTCCACTTTTCCGCTAGACCGGCCACGTTCATACATTCACCCCCCTCAGTACTGACTTCCTGCGGACTGGTTCCAGATTTGTAGATGCCATGATGAAAGCTTTGACGTCCTTCGGGAATGCTCTCCAGGAGCCCTTATCGCCGTTGCGATATGCCGGAATCTCCTTGTAGGCCACCCGCTCACGGAGCCATGCGAGCTCGACGTGACAGACTTCGGCGCACTCGCGGAGGTCCAGGGGAATTTTCGTATCGAAAGCCTTTTCTAACAGGAGAGCCGAAACCTTGCGGTCCAGGTCGGAGATTCTTGCTAAAAGGATTTCAGTTGCCTCGCTACTCATGACTTGTGGTCCTCAGAGTTTTATAGAAATCAGCCAGCGCGGCCGGATCGCCTTCTATGCTCGAGATGTCTACGACTTCGGAGAAGAGGTTGACCAGCTTGGCCATCATTTCATTGATTTCTGAATCAAAAACACCGGTCAGATAATAGAGGCTGGTTTTAAGTCCGTTGAGCTCGCCCCAATGGTAGTCGCGGAGGCCCGCACATCTCACGCCAGCAGCAAAAGAATCCTGAGCTTGCTCTTTGAGCAGCTTGATAATCTCTTTTTTACTGAGTTCAACGCGCTTGGTCGTCATGGGCTCACTCCGGGTTTAACTGCCAAAATTAAGGCTTACCTTGGCCTTATCAAGAAAATCCATGATCGCGCTCTCGCGATGCTCTTTTACCCTCAGTTGTTCCTTCACGCGTTCAAGTTCGTCTTCCACGTCGGACCGCAGCCTGTGGATTCCGTGTTTTGAAATCAAAGCTAAATATTTGACCGGAATCAGATTGCCGCAATAGGCCATGAGTTCAGGAATACGGTCATTGGGAAAATTTAGCCTGTCGTGCGAGTTCAGCATTCGGTTGAGAGTGCCTTCCTCTATGTTCAAGTAGAAGCCAACTTGCTGACGGGAGTAGGGGCTAGCCTCAATGCAGTAGTCAAAAGAGGCTGTAACACTTTGGCAGCGCGCTAAAATCATCTCGTCTGAGATGTTGGCTTCAGAGATACCTTTTTTATTTGAAAACAAAATACCCTGTGTTTTCATGCGGTTAACCTCCACTGTAGTACGGAGTATTTTTACACTACTTTGTACTACAGTGCCTTTTCAGGTAAAAAAGAGGGGGATTCTCCAAAGAATCCCCTGGTTTCTATACGGATTTACGCTGCCTGATGGTGGGTTACGGCCGTCTCTTCCTCGACCAGGTAGCCATCCTTTTCCAGAGTCCGGAGCACCCGCTGAAAGACCGACTCCGGTTTACTCTGGTAGGGGAACCGGCCAGAGAGGACCTGGGCCAATGTCGTCTCGCTAAAGCCGCGGGACCGCGCATAAGGAGCAACCGGACGGCCATCGCCAATGAGCTTTGCTCTGGATGCTTCGCGGTCAATCGTTAACACACGCTCTTTATTCATTGTCGTTTCCTTGTAATTCTGATATAGGATGGTGCTAATTAAGTTTGATGCGGTCAAGCGACGATGCCAAATATCTAAACTCTCTGAGGTACCCAATGACTGAACACCAAAAGACAGAAAGTGATGATCCAGATGTATTAGGCTTCCGTACCCTTCAATCCATCGTCACTGCCACGATCCGCGCTCTGCATGAAAGTGGTGTACTCCCACAAGAAAAAATATTTGCCACTATCCTGGAAGATGCCTCAAGGCTTGACCAGCTTGGGAAAAACGGTCAGGCCTTTCTTATGAAAAAGTATGTAGAACAAACACGTGACATATTTCCCGAGTAACCGCCGCCTACCTGGGACAATACTGGCAAGCCCTAAGAAGTCCCGCTCCCAGGGCCTTACGGCACTCAGCGCGTTTCTCGGTTGAGCATTCAGGATACCAAGATCGCAGCTGCTCTTCATTCTCAAGCCGAAGAGCCTGGACTTTTAGATCCAGATCTTTCAAGACGGCTACTTGCTTTGCAGCTTTTCTATAAAGCGATCGACGGTGGCGAACCAAGGCCCCCTGGCGATCTACTGCGGTTGATACCTGGCGGCAAGAACGATTCATAGACTTGGCCCCTATTCCATATTCCTGATTCCGGTAGATGTCTGCAGCGGGTTACGGCTTCCTTGTAATGATGTAGTAAAAATAGATCATATTTTATGAAGTGTCAACTTTTTTTTGATGTTAGATCATTTTATTTGATGTTGCGGAGATCTGTTATGAAGACGGTAGACGAAGCCAAGTTATTACTTGGGGTTACAGAGGATCAAGAATTGGCTGTTTTAGCGGGGAGAGGTGCGACTGCGGTCAGCAATTGGCGGAGAGACGGAAAAATGCCCGCATCTATTCAACTTAAATTAGAGCAAGTCGCCCATGATCTCCAGAAGCATAGCCTCCCGGCAAAGACCGCTGTACAGAATGGTTCATTCGACCAAGCTGGTAACGATATCAGTGGACGTATGGTGCATATCCCCTTATATGATGCTTTTGGTGGATGCGGCCCTGGAGTCACTAACCAGGATGACTACGTTGAGAGTTGGCTTTCGTTTACTACAGAGTACGCACGGGCAACCTTTGGCAGCTCAGGAGCGGGCCTCGTCTCGCTGAGAGCAACAGGGAATAGCATGATCCCCACCATCAATGAAGGGGATATGGTTGTTCTAAATTCTAGCGAAAATAGATTAACCTATGACCGATCTATTTATGTACTTCAGATTGGGGATTCTACCGTAATAAAGCGGCTAGAGGCACTCCCGGGTGGGGTCATAAGGATTACATCAGATAACCCTGAGGCATGGCGGCAGGATATGGGCCTCAAGGATATGGAAGTAAGACAGATGCGAATAATTGGGCGTGTAGTTTTTATTGGTCGTCTGACATAGATAATGGGGACCTAAATGAATCTTATGATTACTTATAAGGATATTGATGGGAATATTACAGAAAGACAAATATCAGATATTACTCTCTCGCCATATGGTGGGGCAGTCGATGCCTTTTGCCATATACGAAGAGCTAGAAGGACATTTGGTTTAGCACGGGTCAAATCTGCGATAAATATGGAAACAGGTGAGGTCTATAGTGATCTTTCACAATGCGTTGAATCACTTAAAGGTGTTGCTTATCCTATTCATAGCGAACTTATCTCAGCAATAAAAGCACTAAAATATTTTTGTCTCCAAGTAAGGAGAAAACGTGGATTCGCTCAAAAAGAGCGGGCAAAAATATTAGATTTTATTCGTAGAAATGATAGAGACGGCCTTATTAAAGAAAATACCGAGGGATGGCTATGTAGCCTTTGGGTCGGAGATATATTTGATGACAACGATATAACCTACCAAAATAACTTGAATGATATCCCTGAATCATTAAGGGCTGAGTGCCGATTTGCAGCTATCCATATTGCAGCAGGAAGTGGACGTATTGTTACATCTGAAAATGTTATGAATAGGATAAATTCAGAGTACCCATCCGATGGTAGTATTGGAAAGCAAATACCTGGCTTCATAATGTAATGAATAGGAGCAATATTGTGAAAATCTTTATATTTATAGTTAGTATGTTTATAACAACTTCGGCATATTCAGCCGAACAGTCTAAGTTAGACTCTGCGATAAGACCTGTAAAAGATATAAAAATTTTATATACTGAGGTTCATACTAGTTTTGATGAGAATAGTTTCCTACGAAACCAACTTGATTGGCTTGGGTATGGCGATATAAACAAAAAAACAACAGCTAAAACTATGATTCAGGAAGGATGGACTCTTCAAAATATGGTAGCTTTAAATGCTAAGCAATTTTATTTAGTTTTTGTAAAATAGATATGGTTAAACTATTGATATGAAGAAAGAAATCTTCAAAATCCTCCGCTGTAAATGCGGCAAGCAGTCCTATGAAGACGAACCGCTTGCGGTTGCTCCTGCATGCCCTCGCTGCAAGCTGCAGATGGCGTATTCCGATGACTGGTATATAAAGGTCAGCGTCAACGGTAAGAGACATATCCAGAAAGTAGGTCCGCAGCGGCGCCAGGCCGAGAAGGTCCTTAAGGAATCACAGACCGAAATTTTCCAGAAGAAGTTCTTTGAGCCCGTAGTAGATGAGACCCCTTTGCTGTCTGAAGCTTTAGAGACTACCTGGAAGCGCAAGTGGAAAAATAATAAGTCGGGTGAGCGATCGCGGCGTAACGTCCAGATGATCATCGAGATTACCGGCGATATCCACCTCTCACAATTCGGCGAGCTCGTCTATGACGACCTGGTGGAAACCCTCGAGGATCGGGGACTCGAACAGTCGACCATCAACCGTTACCGAGCTGCTCTGCGAACTGTGCTCCGGAGGTCGAAGGCCGATTACGATTTTATTGAGATGGCCCCAGAAGACCTACAGCGGATCAGAGTGATCAGCCGCAAGGAAGAGACCTCTATTATAAAGCTCATCAGTGAGAGGACCTTTGGCGGGCTCCAGGCCCACTATCCGGAGATGCTTGATCTACTGCCCTGTCTCATCGATACCGGCACCCGGACCAGCGAGATGCTGAAACTCCCATGGCAGGATATCGACTTTGAGTCCGGTCTGATCACCATCTGGCTTAACAAGACTGCCAAACCGCGTAGCATCCCGATGACCAAGCGGGTAAAAGAGATCCTGGCCAGGAGGGAAACGATAAATCCTGATCAGCCCTGGACCTTCACTCTGTGGCAGATCGACAAAGTTTGGAAGTGGATCAGGAAGGAACTGGGGCTCCAAGAGGATAAGAGCTTCCGCTGCTACTGCACCCGGCATACCTGCGCTACCCGGCTTGTCGCTGCAGGGGTCGATATTTACAAGGTGATGAAGTGGCTGGGGCATAGTTCCATCAAGATGACGGAACGCTATGCCCACCTGGATCCGGCTCTCCTGCGGGATGCTGTGAACGCGTTGGAATTCAGCGAAAAGTCAACAAATAGTCAACATATTTTCCAAGTATCTGAAATATCGACAGTTAAATTAACTTAAAATCTCTCGTCCGTAAGGGCGTACCGGTTCGATTCCGGTCCCGGGCACCAAGATAATCTGAACAGCGTAAGATAAAACAAAAGGCTATGTCCACGGACATAGCCTTTTGTCGTTCATGGCA
>Ga0209123_1002169_pt1 | contig 17347 bp, 25 predicted proteins | sample BarGraIncu00431A_FD_184500 | JGI IMG/M metagenome (GOLD analysis project Ga0209123, IMG submission 184500) | Arctic peat soil microbial communities from Barrow, Alaska, USA - Barrow Graham LP Incubations 004-31A (SPAdes) (version 2) | ecosystem: Environmental > Terrestrial > Soil > Wetlands >... | reverse complement strand
AGACCTAAATAATTAACTATCTAACTTAATGGATATATGGGAGTGAAGAAATTGGTAATAAAAGGTGCTTGGAATTTAACTATATGAATATCTTCGATGACCCCATTTTCCCCGGAACCGAATTCCACGATCAACTAGGTGGTTACGACAGTAATTTATGGCAAGAGTTATTTATCAGAGCCGACCAAGTGTCACCAGATTTGGCGCAGAGATTAATGTATATCCGGAATGTAGGATGCAGGTTACACCAATCGGTAAAATTCGGTTACGTGATCATGCCGGTTGAAGATTACTGGGAGCAGGCGGGCGCTATTTACGATGAGGAAAAACAATGTTTAGTGCCATATAGGCATGAAATTATTAGATTGCTGAGGGGGCTTAAATCGCTAAGTAACGAATGCATAGTTGCTAGAAAATCAGATAAGAAGTTAAAACCATCATGGGGATAAATATAAGGGGGCCAGGGAAATGAAAAAAGTATATATTGCCTATCCATTACGGGGCAATGTTGAGACTAATATAAAATCAGCAACAGAAATTTGCAAGAAAATATCCGAGGAAGGCAAGGTGGTCCCATTTTCGCCATTACATGCCTTTGAATTTTTAAGCGCTGAAGGCGATCAGACTCAGGCCATGAAATATTGTTTCGCTTTACTACGGAGTTGTGATGAGCTTTGGGTGCATGGGGATTGGCAGAATTCGGAAGGTTGCTTGATGGAGATTGGCTTCGCTCGTGATCATGGAATATCGGTTAAGTGGGTGGTATGATGGACATTAGGCCAGCAAAGGAGGTGTCAAAAAAATGGACAAAGCTGAGATCATTAGATTAACTGTGGAAGCCTGTAAAGAATATGATCAGAAGCAACGCATTAAGAATATCAAATCACGCCATGATAGACGGCTCCGGAATACACGGCTACTGCTGAAGCATTATAATTATTTCAATACCCATGTTGATAATGTTATTTATAGTGTAGGGCAAATAAGTGCAATTGATGCATTGGATGAAATTGATGGTGAGAACTCTGAGATGTACATAAAATCGATTAAAAAATCTGCATCACTAACGCATGTTGTAATGTCGCATGTTAAGGCTATGCTTGAGATTTATGAGTCTTTTGCGCTTCGTAAAGGAGAAAGTGAGCAACGCAAATTAAGAGTACTTAAAGCGTTTTACTTTGAAAATACCAGAATGTATGACATTGCCATTAATGAGAATATAGTTGAGCGTACTTGTACTAGAGATTTAGGAGATGCATTAAACACGCTAAGTGCTTTGATATTCGGTATTGACAGTGTTCATGAAATGGTAGAGTAAATGTCCGAAAGATGTCCTTTTAATGCCTTTTCGCCTGTGGTAAAATGATATTAGTTAAATTTATAAATATTATACGCGAAGGCATTCATAGACGAACAGAAGGGGTTTGATTATAAAAACATGTTGCTAAAAACATTTTATCGACCAGATCAGGATGGAAATCCTAATGGTGATCCACAGATTAAAGATATTGAGTATGTGATAGTTCCAAGAATTTCTGAGCAGGTCATAATCGACGACGTATATTATACTGTTAAATATGTGGTACATAATACCGATGATAATAGTATCGTAATCAATTTAAACTTAATAGTATGACCGATACGAACCGCTTACAATGTAGGCGGTTTTCTTATTAGAGGGATTATTTACCTTTTATCGAAGTGTATATAAAATAAGTAAAGAAATTCATTTTGCAAGAGGTGCAAATAATGAAGACTGTAGTAATATACAAGTCGAAAACAGGTTTTACAAAGAAATATGCAGAATGGATAGCGGAGAAATTATCAGCTGATATTGTTAATGTTTCAGAGGTAACTACCAATATGCTGACAGCCTATGATACTGTTATTTACGGTGGTGGTTTGTATATTATTGGTATCAATGGAGTAAAGTTTATAACACAAAATATCGACAACCTTAAAGATAAAAAAGTTGTTGTTTTTGCAACGGGAGCGACGCCATCTAGAGAAGAAGCGATAAGTGAAGTGAGAGATAAAAACTTTACTTTCGAGCAGCAGAAACATATACAGTTCTTTTATTTAAGGGGTGGCTTTGATTATAGTAAACTAAAGCCTTTTGATAAAGTGCTTATGATATTACTAAAATGGAAGATGAAGATGAAAAGGGAAAAAGAATTGACACCTGATGAAAGAGGTATGCTTGCCAGCTACGACAAGCCAGTAGATTTTACAAGAAAGAAAAATATAGATGAAATAATAGCTTATGTTAAGTCATAACATTCATAAAATATGAAAGCGAGGTATTATTGTGAGTAACCAATTTTGCCAGAGTTGTAGCATGCCAATGGATGATGAAAAGCTACTAGGAACAGAAAAAGACAGATCAGTAAGTAGAGACTATTGTATTTATTGCTATGAAAACGGTGAATTAAAACAACCTAGTATCGATATGGAACAAATGATAGAGATATGCGTTCCCCACATGAAAGCACATGGCATGGATGAAAGCGAAGTTAGAAAACTTTTAAACCAGCAATTACCACAACTGAAACGATGGAAATAATAATTTTAAGAATTACATTATTTACGAGCAAGTATTAAAAGATCTAGTTTAGAGGGTGTTATAATGTGGATGCCAAGAGAAGCTCATGAGCTTCTGAATTCCCCTTGGACTATATTATTTTTGATTTTTGCTGTTATATTTACGATATGGTCTTGTGAGCATTCAAAAAAGCGTAAATAAAGTTGGCATAAGTAGAGCGTGAGCAGTAATCAATTGGGATAATCATTTAAGTAGGTCCTGAAACTTAGTCTTGCTATGATGGAAGGAGTTATTTCCTATGCTTTCACTTTTTTTAGAATATCCAATAGTTACGGGGATAGCGATAGTATTAGCATTGATATTTGCGTCAGTCGCAAGTCGTATTGACCCTCGACTTGGTGAAATTATTGGTACGAACATGGTATTTCCACTTGTGGTATTTGGCATTGTGGCAATTTTAGGGGCTGTGCTTGCTATCGGAAAAGCTCTTCTGCTGGAAAAAGCAAAAAAGGAAAAACAGCGAGCAAGGGCCTTAAAAGCCCGGAATGGTAAAGAGTGATTTTTTATGAGTTATGAGCAATACTACAAGTGACACATTGTAATTAAATAAATATAACGAACCGCTTACCAATTGATTGATAGGCGGCTTTTTTACGTTCAAATATTAAAAAAAGGGGCTGCATCATGACGCCAGATCAAAAAGAAGAAATACATAAGCTCAGGTTGCAAGGTCTGGGCTATAAAGCGATAGCAGGGGAACTACTTCTTACCGTGGATTCGGTAAAAGGGTATTGCAAGCGGCACGACCTAAACGGTCAAGTAGAAGTGTTAGGCACCGCATTGATGTGTATGCAGTGCCAAAAATCTATCAGACAAAAGAAGCGTGGCCGGACCAAAAAGTTTTGCTCTGATGGCTGTAGATATACTTGGTGGAATGAGAATTCAGATAAGCGAGAGAAAAAAGATACTGCTATTTACCATTACACCTGTCACTACTGCAATAAGCAATTTAGTGCCTATGGTAACAAGATCAGGAAGTATTGTTCTCATGAGTGTTATATCAAAGCAAGATTTTTGGAGCAAGAAGATGAAATTTAGGGAGGAAAACATGAATATACAAAAAATGTCTATAGGGGATTTGAATCCTGCAAAATATAATCCCAGAAAGCAACTCAAACCTGGGGATGCCGAGTTTGAAAAATTAAAGAGATCGATTGAGACCTTTGGATACGTTGAATTGATTGTTGTAAATAGTAGCAATAATAATACAGTAATTTCAGGTCATCAACGATTGAACGTACTAAAGCATCTAGGATATACCGAAGCTGAATGTGTTCTTGTTGAAATGAATGATGCAGATGAAAAAGCATTAAATATCGGTATGAATAAAGTGGTGGGACTGTGGGACAAGGAGCTACTGGCTGAGCTTATTCAGGACTTGCAATTTTTGGACTATGATATTTCCCTAACTGGCTTTGATCAAGCAGAGATTGATAAGCTTTTCAGCGAGGTTAACGCCAATGAAATCCAAGAGGATGAATTTGATGTGGATGAGCATCCCTTTCTAAAATAAGTGGTGGTGTTGTTACAAACATTGCTGTTACTGCTTTTCCATCAGAAATTTGTGTAGATAAAAATAATGCCTTATGGGTGCTTCATATTGATTATGATACTTATGCTACAAAAGTATCTAAAGTAGTTAATGGTGTTACAACAAAAGTAATATCTAGTGGATTTGCTGATGGCTCTAGTGGCATTTGTTGTGATGATGATAATGTTATTTGGGTAGGTGATCCCCAGGGATGTACCCTTACTAAAATTGTCAATAATTCCATTTTTGCAACTATAACATTGACTGCTGATTTAATTGGTATTAACGGAGATGCAACTGGTATGCAGGCGGCTATATTGTTTGAAGGGGGCGCTACTGAACAGCCACCAATAGTATTAATAAACCAAGCAATGGCGGGTGGGATGTGATTAAATAATTGTGAGCCGATGGGCTTATTTTTTATGCATTAAAGGAGGTGCACACATATGCTCATCGGGCGCATGGATAAACGAATCAAGCTGCAGGCGTATGTAAAAACATCTGGCCTATCATCATGGACTACCCAAGGAGCAGTATGGGTGGAGTTTAAAAAGCCTGACCTGAAAACAGTGGAAGTGGCCGGGAACATAGCCAGCGAGCTCATGCGCGAGATCGGTATCCGGTATAGGACCGATGTTCGCAAAGGGTGGCGAGTGCTTTGGGGGACAAGAACATTTGAGGTGATGCACACTTATGATTACGGTAAGTCCACTACGATTCTGGTTTGCAGGGAGGTGGTTACGTAATGGCTAGAGGTAGGTTATCGGGAAGTGCCATCAGCACATTGTTAATAGAACTCGGGGCAGAAGTATCAGTAAAAGCGAAGCAAGCATTATTGGCTGGAGGGCAAACTATACTCAGTGACGCTAGGGCAAGAATCCGCAACGTTAGTGGTACATTGTCGGCAAGTGGAAAAATAGAGGTCAATAAAAGCGGCACTATAGTTAGAATTGTATTTGATGCACAGAGTCCTGCAACAGCTAATTCCGCTGGCGGCTATATGTACGGTAAAATTGTAGAATTCAGACCAGGGCATGAGCATCCATTTTTGTACCCTGCCTATGATGCGCATCGGGACCGAATAAAACAAAATGTAATTGAAGCGATACGTCGGGCGGTGAAAAAACATGCTGTTACTTGATCATGAGATTGATGTTGCCTTAAAAGGTGACAATGTATTAGTTGGCCTGCTTGGCGGTGAGCGTATTTATGAGTTCAATGAGCCTGGCGATAAAGAGGCTCCTTATCCAGAAGTGGTATATGAGGAAATCAGTAACGTGACAGATTTTTCTGCAGATAACTATGAAAAAATGTCGCGAATTACTTATAGTTTATCAGTCACAAGTGAAGGGGATATTGGGGAGATCATTAACGCCGTTGAGCGCATAATGATCTCCCTTAATTTTGTCCGTCACTCACTGGGAAGGAATATGAGAGGGCTGCCCATTGGGGTAAAGGGTAAGGAAATATATTTTGTAACGCAAAGGGAGTGCTAAGTTATGTCAATGAAAACAGGGGTTAGCGGATTTGTATACGCTAAAGTATTAACAGATACAGTGACCGCAACAACTTATGGACCAATTGTACCGGTGCCCGGGTTAGTGAGTGTGGATAATAAAACAGCATCCAGTACGAATACATTTTATGCCGATAATGGTCCTTATGAAGTGTCTGCAGCACTTGGTGAAATTACGGTTGATGTTGAGATGGCCGATCCATCTAATGTAGTTGTTGCCGATCTATTGGGACATACGATTACAGCAGGAGTCATGGACTATAAAGGTGATGATACTCCTGCAATTGTGGCAATCGGATTTGTCGGACTGAAAGCCAATGGTAAAAAACGTTTGGTATGGCTCACGAAAGGTAGCTTTCAAGAACCCGATGATTCTTATAAAACAAAGGCAGATAAAACTGATCCCCAAAGTCAGAAACTATCAGGTAAGTTTGTACTTAGAACCAGTGATAAGCAATGGAAGAAAGTTGCCGACGAAGATGATGAAGATGTTCTGCCAGCAACAATTGCTAGCTGGTTTACGCTGCCGAATATTGTTGTTGGATCATAGGTTTTACGAACTTGACGTATTTCTGTATCTATAAAAAAGAAACAAAGCCCCCCCCTTCTAAAATTGAAAAAGGGGGGCAATTGAAATAGAAATATTAAAGGGTATTCTCTCTGATTCAATTGAATACGAAATTACTTTGTTTTTATGCGATTACTCCAAACATTAATAGCTAAAAATATGACAAGGAGTACGTCGGTTACTATTAAAGCAAGCCAAATTAATTGTTTAAAAACAAAGTCATCCTTAGAAGGGGAGGGACTCAATAAAATATTCGTTTTAAAACCAGAAAGAGCAGGTACATCGTTTAATATTGTAGCTTTAAATTCATACTTACCTGAAGATAAATAAAATTTTGGCATGGTGTAGTTAGGAATAGGCGAAGGAAATTCGCTTATAAATCGATTAACGGATTTAGCTCCCCAACTATCCTTACCTATTGTCTCTATTTCTTGCTGAATTAAACTATTACTATTGAGGGAGCGTATCTCATAACGAATGGATATAGGAGTTCCTGTTTTTACACTGATGTATTCTCCAGCATTTTGAGTTTTATATTGCCTATTACCAACAGCTTTTTGCAATTTTTCGTCAGTGTAAACTTCCTTTTTATATTGAAAGTTATTGCCAATTAATTCTTGTAAAGATTCATTTGAGAAACCTTCACGTTCAAAGGTGAATTCAAGAACATAGTCAGTTCCACGTGGCACAGTGAATTGGGTAATCACACTTCCAGACGGGGATAAAGAAATAGGTAAATCGACAAGAGTGGCATAGATGTAAGCCCAATAAAGGGGGAGTCCGATAGTTAATAACATTGTTAACAGAATGTTTATTAAAGTTATGCGATTTTCCTTTAAAAATTTATGCATTGAGATCTCCTTGTTACCGACAGTAATAAACTTATCAAAATTAGTATATCAACTATTTGATCTTAATGATAGATAACAAAAAAAGAGTCTTTAAATTAATTTGGAGGTTTTGACATGGAAATTTCTATTAATGGTGAGAAGTATAAACCCGGTAAATCGAAAGCTAAAATGTGGCGTGAACTCATGCTGTTTGACGATCAAAAAGCAGATATTCCTCTAGAAGATTTTATCGATGCTCATGCTGAGATTATTGTTAAGACTTTTGGCAATCAAGATCTTACGGCAAAGATGCTTATTGATCATATGGATTTGGATGAAATATTACCTCTTTATAGCAGCACTTTCAAATGGTTCTGCAGCCAACTCAATGCGAAAACAGCCAAACTCCCAAACGACGTTCCGGCGGTGCAGTAGAAGTAGCACTGTCGGCATATGAAACCGTAATCAATTTTTATGCCAGTCTGCACTCTTTATATCACTGGACGCAGCAGGAAATCGATGAGAGCGACCTCATGTATCTCATTGACCTACTCATAGTGCAGAGCAAAAACAGCAATCCTGAGCCCGGTAGTTTCATTGAGGATCATTTTTAGGGGAGGAGGCACAATGTGGCAAAGGGAACAACAATAGAAAAATTGTATCTATCTCTGGGCCTGGATATTTCTCAACTTGACGCTGACTTAATAACCGCTAGTAGTACAGTGGCGCAAGGCATGGCTAGCCTAAAGACTAAGGCTCAGCAGACTAAGCTCAAAATGGAAATAGACATGAGCCAGTTTAAAGGGGCTGAGAATTCTACCGAGGCATTAGCGACCAAGACCAAATATCTGACGAGCCAACTTACCATACAAAAGCAGGCTGTGTCACTGATTAATGCTGCCTATGCTGAGAGCGTAGCGACAAAAGGAAAGGATGATGGGGCGAGTCAGAGGCTACTCACTCGCCTCCTTCGAGAGCAAAAAGCTGAGGCGGATTTGGCCGCTCAGATAAGGCAGACCAATGCGGCTCGTGCAGGAAATGCATCGGGATCATCATCCATCATAAATGCAGGAGCGACGAATGCGGCGAGTGCAGCTGTTGGTGCACTCGCTGGATCGCTAGGCAGAGTAAGAGATGCCGGGCAATCCGCAGGCAACAGCATCATGCTTATAAACACGAAAATCATTGCATTAACAGCAATTGCCGCAAGTGGCGCCGGATTGTTTGGTTTGGTCAAAGGGGCGGTAGACGCTGGAGATGCGGCGTATAAATTAGCCAGCAGGTTAAACTTGACGGCAGCAGAATCAGGACAATTGGGTCGCATGCTAAAATTGACGGATACTGATAGTCAGGCCTTTATCTCAACGATGGTTAGACTGGATCGATCTGTAGCAACAGCTGGTAAGAGTGGAAATGCCATCACCAATGCCATGGAATTATTCGGATTCTCATTGACGGACGCAAATCATCAGTTGTTACCCATGAATCAGCAACTAGAACAATTGGCACTAGGATATAAAAATGCTGCGGCGGCTGGTGAGGAAGAGGCCTTTACTGCTGAAGTGCTAGGATCAAGAGGCGCGGCATTGGTGGCAGTACTTAGGGATTATACTGTGAATGCCGAAGCGGCAAGTAGGGTTAAAACAATAGGACTTGATCCAAAAGAAATGCATGATATGGCTGTCAAGATGAAAGTTCTTGATATGGAAACTGCGCAAATGAAGAATGCATTAGGTGCCGCACTTGTCCCTATTGCGAAAGAAATTATCCCTGATATTATCAGTGGTTTTGATTTAGTTATTACTGCCATTAAAGAGAATAAAGATAATATTATTAGTGTAACTGATGCGGCAATTGGCTTACTGACAGAGATTAGAAAAGTTGGATCAGAGGTTATTGATATAACAACTCCAGCCATAAAAGGATTGTTTAATCTAGCAGGACTAGGCGGCATAAATTCTACAACTGAAGCATTAAAGGAAATGCAGGTTGAACTCCGGGCCATTAGTAACCATCCAGCAATATCTGCAGTTGCGGCAGGAATGGGCGTGTTAAACAATGTCCCTGGATGGAAAGACAAGCTAGAGAGTATCAAAGCAGAGGCCCAGGCTCAAATTGACGCCGAAACAGAGGTAGCGATTGCTGAAAAAGCGATCCAAAGTGCTAAAATAGCTGATGATAAACTAGCGGCGACAACAGCTAAAAAAACAGCCGAGGACCAGGCGAGTGCAATTATCCAGGCTAAAAAGAAAGAAATGGACTCAGCCAAGGCTAATGCAAAGGCGCAGATAGAGCTGGCGGATGAGGTGTATAAATCAACTCATACCCAGCTTGAAAATGAGCTACATGATGTTGATGTAAAGACAACTTCCTTAATTGCGAGCGGCGTCTCTGAGTCTACAGCGCTGGAAATCTCTGAAGCACGAAAGAAAATCATCATCGATAAGAGCAATAAGGAAATACAGAAGTCGGTTGACGAGATGGATACTGCGATCTATAAACTCACTCACTCGGCATTGGAGAGCAGGCTACGCGATATTGACGAAGAACGCAAGGCTTGGATCAAAAAGACTGGCGATGAAGTAAAGGCAACAGAGCTTGCCGAGCAAGAAAAAACTAAGGCAATTAAAGATGCTGTGTATGCTCAGCAAGGGGAAGAAATCCGTGCTGTTGCGTCGGCGATAAAAGCTGGCACCAGTATATCTGATGCATATCGAGAGGCCCATGCAAAAGTGGTAGCAGAACAGAAAGCCGACTCTGAGGCTTACAACTATGTTAAGCAACAGATGGGGGTTTATGAACCCGGCGACATCAAGAGAACAGTCGTTGTCGAAGATAATAGTGCCTACCAACTTACAGAAGTGATCAAAGAACTCACTTTGAATATGGCAAATTTTGAGCCCAACAAATCAGGAAGAAATAACAGTAGTGGCGGCAATGTGAATACCGTGACTGTTAATGTTCCAGTCAATGCGACGATCAATAATGATACTGATATTACCGCTGTTGCAAATAAAGTCGCTGATATTATCCAGGCCCCACTCATCAAAGCATTGAATGGCGGTGACGACAATGGCTATTAAGATTGGTACAGCAGTTTCATTCAAAAATCCCGACTCATGGGAGAACACTCCCGATGATCGTCAAACAATTATTAAAATTATTGGCGATATCTATGTAGAGGATAACGGCGTCGTGCCTGCTGGCGAAGTCATAAGCTGTCAGGCTGTTTTCGATGCTGCCAATTGGATAATTGTTAAAGGGTATTGGTATTCAAGGGCACTGGTTGCTATAATTGATCAAACTGGTAATTTCCTGGGAAATAAACGAATTGTAGTTAGAAAATATAAATATGTAGAGAAACATCCTAAGTTTTTTGATGTGACGCTAGAATTTTGGGGTGCTTGATGATGGCTAACAACAAGTCAATCAACATGACGATTGCCGGTAAATCATTGAGCGATCAATTCACCCTGCAAACATATGATGCAGCCGAGATTGATCAGATTTTCACAGTGGCCATCAAGGATTTTAAGTACACTTTCAAAGGGGCTGAAATATCGAATAGTAATAATCTAAATTCAATTACTGGATTGTACGATATTGACGATATTTTAAATAAGGGCATCCACAATCTTTTTAATCCACCAATTAAGGCAACAGACGTCAGAGCTATTAATACAATGCAGGCACTTTCGGGTGTATTAGGCAAAACACTGAATATAAATATTACAGATTTTTACCCTGCTGATTTCCCGACAACCCCAACAGGAAAGGAATTAATATCGGCCCTATTCGGCTGGACAGATAAAATTCCTCAGAGGCAAATTAATGTATTCATCAGGGGTAATACCATCAACGTTCTAGAAAGGGGCAGGGAAACAGAAACGGCTGAAGTTGTAAACTATGCAAATGTGACGATCAATCGTAAAAAAATACGCACACTACAAGATCCCTTAGATGTTGCAGGCATTGAGATTACAGGTGCACTAGTAGGCAAACCACCACAACAAGACGCGCCTAGCGCGGTCAATTATATATCCGGTATATTCACAAATGGGGATACATCAATCACCTATGTCAATGGTCTTGTAACAAAAGAAAGCCACACAGTGAAAGGTGTGGAAGAGATTACAACTTATGCTTACAGCAGTAGCATGCCACCAGCTTATTTGACGTCGAAAAAAACTATAACTACCACAACTACAGGCACGCCACCTGTAACTACCTATGGGTCTATAGACGTTTACTACTCCTATAATAATGAAAAATTGGTAAAAGAAGTTGAAGAGCATTACAAAGGTGATACCTTAGATATGAAGCGTATTACTCGTCATTACCCAATAGGTCAGGGCATGTGGGGTACAAGTGTAGAAGATGATGATATTACAACCTACGGTGGTATCAGTCAGGGTGCGCCCGGCGGTAAGGCATCAGCTTACAGCATAGCTAAAGAGTCTGCCAATCCCAGCACTCCAGAAAGGAATCAGGAACCACCGATCTATATATTACCCGGGAAACCCTACACAAAATATCTTGGAACTATGCCAGTGACGGACAGTGCATCAATCGCGAGAATCGCAAATGATATGATTTGGCTGGATAAAAAAACAGAGATCAGGGTTACATTGGATGCATATGCTGATACAATCTTTGACTTGTCTAAAAGAATATTGTGGCAAGGTGATGAGTATTTCCTGGAGTCCAACAATGTGACTGTAGATCCCGGCAAAACATTGCAAAGACTGGAGCTGATAAGATGGGCGTAGAAAGTTTGTGTAGTGCCGTCGCAAATGCGGTTAGGCGTGATAGCGATCAGGATAATATTAAACATGCCAAGGTATCCGGCAGTATTGTGCAGGTTGCAGGCCGGTCATATCCTTACACGATGGCCGTAGATATTTCAGTAGCTGATGGTGATTGGGTGTATGCCGCAATTGTAAATAATCGTGCGGTAGTGGTGGGCAAGTGAAGCAAGAACAGATTATCAGTATTGCTGGTCCGAATATTTATACCAACGGTGGTCGCCGCATCGCCATCGGTAACGCTGATCATAAAGTTGGAGAGTGGGTTTGGGCTGATAGTGGGTGCGTGTTTGGGCATAGTGCGCCGCATAATAATCCTTTCATGCGAACTCCTGAAGATGTGTATATTGAGGTATGCGATAAGTTTGATCATAAATATACTTTTAGGCTCATATCAATCAAGCCTAGTGGAAAGAAAATAATAAAAGATTCCTTGTTCTCCATTCCAATTACGCCGACGAGTTACTATGGGTACAAACTTTATTATTTTGACTATGGCCATTTTGTTTATGATTCAAAAGGATTTGCTTTCTTTGAGTATACTGATGCTGGAATGAATGTACATTTGTATAAAAATGGGGTATGGAGCCAAGGGGTGTTTAATGCTCGCAATACAATTAGGGCTGAGTATATTGATGGCGAATTATATTGGTCAGGTACTGGGCTACTCAATTACACGGTTACGTCTTACCAGAATTTGATTCCTACCAAAAGTATGGATTTTACAGATAAGTTTAATACCTTGTTCAATGATTTTAAATCATATGCTCAAAATCTTTTAAATGGTTATTTGTTGCAATGTGGAAATCAACAAAAGTATACCATTCTTAATAGCCAAATAACTAAAAGTTGGTCGGCATATTATGAGGGTGATGATATTCGCTCATCTTTTTCAATCTTTTTGTCAGTGACGCTTTATGAGAATGGTGGAGGATATAATAATTTCGTTTTAATACTTGATACATATTATTTGGGGAGTGATATTTATCAATATCAGCAGTATTTTACATATAATGATATTACCTATGTCGATCCGGGATATACAAAAATCGATACGAATATCATTTACAGGGTTGATAGCAAATATAAAGTATTATCAACAACGTTAAGAGCCTACTATACGTTAGTTGATATGGTTAATAATGTAACTTATGATTGGACACCTTTTAGCACTCTATTTAAAACTTTATTTAATGAACTTTTAGGAACTATTATTGTGATAACAGAAATTAATGCCGACACATTGTATATTTACATAGAGGAAGCAGAGTTCATTTTCTCCAAATCAAAAAATACTTTAACTACAGTGAACCAAGGCGAAATTTATTATGGTAATCATCAACTTACCAAAATATCAAAGGGAGCAGCAAATAAACTTGTTAAGGCCATCAAAGATGAATTAGGATCATGATTAATAGGGGGTGGGCCAATTGGAGCTTAATAAAATATGGGACACGATCACGCATTGCTGGCAATTTAAAATGATTGCTAGCTTTTTTGTTACAACTTTTACATTCTTAGTCGGGGAAATAGAAGCACCATTTATTGCACTATGGGTACTGGTTATTTTAGATACCATCTCAAAATGGGCATCGGTATCAAAGATCACCCTCGATCAGCAGGGGGTTGACGGTAATCTTTGGTATGGATTTTACCTTGCGTGGCATACTGGAGTGCTTAACAGTCGAGAGATGCGACAAAAATTTGTCCCAAAAGTATTTGCCTATTTCGTTGTAATTATTGCAGGGCATATGGTATCGATAATTTTACCTTCCATTACAATAGCTGGCGGTGATGTAGCTAAGATGCCTGGTAGCTTGGTGTACTCGTTTTTGGCTGTTACTGAATTAATGAGTATTATTGAAAATCTGATTGCTATGGGGATGGACGTACTTAAGCCCCTGGCGATATGGGCCGGTAGAAAAAGAGATGAAATAACGGGAGGTGGTAAGTGATGCAGGGTCTTAACTTAAAAGAGAGTGAATCTTTTTTATTATGAGTAGCAATAGATTAAATTTACAAGGTGAAGTTTTTAGTAGGTTAACTGTGGAGAGTTTTTGTGAAATACGCAAAGAAAAATCTTATTGGAATGTCGTTTGTTCCTGTGGAAGTAAATTCATCGTAATTGGCCGAGCTTTAACAAGTGGAAATACCAAATCATGTGGTTGTTTGCGAAAAGAAATAACAAGTGAAAGGTTTGCAAAACATCTTCTTTGTAAAACGGCTACTTATACAAGTTGGGCAAATTTAATACAACGATGTACTAATATTAATAGCTCTCATTATAAAGATTACGGTGGTCGCGGAATAACTATTTGTGAAAAATGGCTTACATTCACTGGATTTTATGAAGATATGGGGGATAGACCTGAAGGAATGTCTCTTGATCGTAAAGATAATGACGGTAATTATAATAAGGAAAATTGTAAATGGTCTACACAAAAAGAACAGTGCAATAACAAAAGATCAAATCACATGATGGTTTACAGAGGTAAAACTCAAACGCTAGGGCAATGGGCCGATGAACTAGGCATGGAATATAGTACGCTAAATTCCAGGGTAAATAGAAGTAAGTGGTCTATAGGAAAAGCATTATCGCAAGCACTCTTAGTTGAGTGCTTTTTGTTTTGCTTAAAATAAGGGGGATATATTATGAAAATCTGTATTAATGCGGGCCATGCTCCTGATGGTAATCCTGATCCTGGAGCAGTAGGAGCCAGTGGACTACGTGAATCTGATGTTGCAAACGAAATATCGGAGTTAGTCATGTTTTACTTGCAGCAGGCAGGAAATTACGACGTGTTGCTAGTTCAAGATGATAATCTGCAGAGTATTTGTGATCAGTCTAATAATTTTGGTTCTCAGTTGTTCATTTCGGTACATTGCAATGCCGCTGAAAATAGTGCAGCACAAGGTACTGAGACGTTTTGCCTTACTGAACTTTCAGAATCGGGTAAATTGGCTAAATGTATCCAGTCGCAAATTATAACTAGCATGGGTACTGTAGATCGTGGTGTGAAGACAGATAGATTTTATGTGCTGAGAAACACAGATTGTCCTGCAGTTCTGGTAGAGTCTTGTTTCATCAGTAATGAGGAAGACGAGGCACTGTTGGCAAGCAAGCAAGGTAAAGATGATATTGCTCGTGCCATTGCAAGAGGGATAACGGATTATGTGGCTAAATAATTTAACAGCGAGGGGCAAGATTATCCTCTCGCCGATTTTATTTGTTATTGTATTAGCCTTGTGTGTGGCTGGATATTACGCTTGGCAGAAACACGCAGATGTCGCAGAAAAGCTGCAACAAGCGACAGTCCTAAACGAGCAACAGGCCCAAGACAAAAACGTCCTGCAGAACAAGTTAGATGTGAGTAAGCTGAATGCTGAGATGTTGGCCAGCTTTATTAAGCAGGCTCAAGCGGGGCAGGTGCAACCAATTACAAACTTTACGATTCAGGCACCGAGTTTGCCAGATGCCGCGCAACAGGTAGCTGATCGAATTAATGCTAATGATCCAACCTTGCCTCCGCAGGCACTGGAAAAAACAGATAGGACGGTTGTTGTGGCGAATACAAATAAAACCCCTGCATCTAATTATGATGTAGGGGTTTTTAAAGTTAACACATATAGGAATTGGGAAGTATCTTTTGGGGTTGGTGTGCATGGCGGTGATCGGTACATTCCAGTAGAACTGCAACGGAATTTTAGTAAGGATGCTGCTATGAGTGTTGAATATCATTTTGAAGGGCGTAAAAGAGGCTTTGAGGTTAAATATAAACTTAAAACAGATAAGTTATTTGGACTGCTTTAAATCATGCCTGGCATGAAAACGCAACATAATAAAAGTTATCAACAACCATTAACATATTATCAACAAACTTATCCACATAAAAGTTGCATTTCTCTTAATCGAGTGATGCGGCTTATTAATATTAAAACAGTTTTCCGCCTGATTTGTTGGCGTTATCGATAAATTTATTTTGCTAGGTGCGGGGGTGTTATTTTAAAATTCGGTAAAACCAAAATGGATTCAGCAAGCTAACTGATTTTAAAAAAAAGGAAATTTTAAAAATATAGTAACAGTTTTGCACATCAGAATTTATGAGTCAGACAATCGCGTTTGAAAAGCGAAAGTTCCGCAGTAGTAATAAAAACAACACATGGTATATCGGTGCAGGTGGTTGGGGTATTTGCTACAGCATTAGTGAGTAGTTTGGTGAGTTTGATTCAATCGTTGTTGAAGTAACTATAAGCAGCTTTGCTCATAGTTGAGTGAAGCGGCTTCTTGAAAAGATGTATTATCAGACGTAATTTGATATGAAAGTAGGCGTCTAAGACTATTTTCATATTACATATTGTGTCACGCTCGCTAGTGGCATGGGGTTTCGTGTATTTATATATAAATATAATATGACCTTAAAGAACCAAAATATAATTTTTAATTTGATGCTTTACGCATTCCCCCCGTGTTGCTCAATTTTTGTGATGTAAAAATAATAAGACCTTTTTTATTGAATTCCCAGTATACGGATTGAATACTTGTAGCATCTCCATACCAATAGTAATCTTCTGTATTTCCATTTAGTTTAGAAGGTTCACCAAATTCTTTTATTAACGATTGGTGCATTTTTGACCAATTTTCATATCCATCGATATTAATAGTAACAGAGTAGAGTTTGTTTTGCCAAAATGCATAAGTGATTGCCTTAGCTGTTCCAGATCCTATTTGAAAGTTATCATTTTTGCGAGAAAAATTATTAACACCAACGAAGCGAGTATCAGTGGAAATGAAAGTCATATCATTTTTCACTGAATCAAAAGCAGTTTCCCACAATAAGAACCCTTTAAATCCATTTGATTCTCCTTTGTTATTAACTATGATTATTACTCCAATTAAAACAACTATTATAAAAGCTGTTATTAATAAAAGACGACTAGTTTTATTGTTTTTAAGGTCTATTTTGTTCATTATTCGATAACCTCCATTAAGTTATTTAATATGTAATTATCACAAAGACCAACAAATTCCTGCAAGGGAATAAGAAGAACTATCATTATCCTTTTTAATAGGTAAGTTCTTTAATGTGGACAGCCAATAATATCTCTGCAATATAAATTTGTTTGTCTAAAAATCTTCTATTACGACTTGACTTCACACCCCAGATAAGTGATAGATAGACTGTAACTTGATACAAAGGAGAATTTTAATGAGGGTCAAAATCATTGAGCCTACCAAGATACCAACGCACAAAAGAGTCTGCGCTTATGCCAGGGTATCATCAGCAAGTAAAGCCCAAGGCGACTCGCTCGAGAATCAAACCACTTATTATAAACAACTCATCGAGAACAACCCAGAATATGTATTCGTTGGTATTTTTGCAGACCAAGGCCTAACAGGAACCAAGGATGACCGACCAGAGTTTCAAAAGATGCTGGCACTAGCAAGGGAACATAAAATTGACCTTATCTTAACCAAGTCGATATCCCGTTTCGCG
>Ga0209123_1002168_pt1 | contig 17353 bp, 19 predicted proteins | sample BarGraIncu00431A_FD_184500 | JGI IMG/M metagenome (GOLD analysis project Ga0209123, IMG submission 184500) | Arctic peat soil microbial communities from Barrow, Alaska, USA - Barrow Graham LP Incubations 004-31A (SPAdes) (version 2) | ecosystem: Environmental > Terrestrial > Soil > Wetlands >... | reverse complement strand
GGCACCTCCTAGATTAGTTCCTATAATCTATTCTGATGCATTATGGAAAGAAATAAACACACAGGAGCTAACAACATAGCCATATGAGCTTATTTCTTTCCATAAATAAAAACTTTCTATAATTTCCCAAACCCGGTGGTCCAATAAATATTATATTTTCTTTTTTATCCATGAAACTCAAAGTGAATAAATCAATAACTTCTGTTTTATTAATATATTCCGGAAAATTAAAATCAAATTCTTCAATTGTTTTTTGACTATCGAAATGAGCATTTTTAATGTTCCTTATTCTTAAACGATCCATTTTACCTTGCTCTTCAACTTTTAAAATCTTGTACAAAAACTCTCTGTGGCCTATATTATTTTCTACTGCAGTCTGAACTTCATCGTCGTACCTATCGTGCATATCAGGCAGTTTAAACTGTTTAAGTAAGCGATTTATTTCGGAATTTATTTCACTAGTTTCACATTTCACTTTTGAATTTGATCTCCTTTCCCATAGTAAGAAAGGTTCCTTACTAACTCTTTTTCATTACTTAGGCTATACTTGTTTTTATTTGTTTTAACCAAGGATAAACCTACCTTTTCATGCTCAATGATTAACTCTAAGTATTTTTCTTTAATCAATGACTTCATATCGTCTATTTTTAAAACATTGTTATCTATACAGTGCTTTAAGATAATATCTAAATCAGTAACATCGTATAAATCCCTTAATTTTAAAAACTCTCTTGCGTGAAAGTGGGCCTGTTTTGTTACCCTAGAAGCCAGTCCATAAAACTCATTTCCATATTTAAATGTTTTCTCAAAAACCCTCCAGATTTCTGGGATAGAGTGCGGAACTTTTACTGCAATCTCCTTATAATCATCCTTATCTTCAATTGTTTTATTCTTCCCGTCGAGCACATCCCATTTCTTGATTAAAACTAAATCTAAGTCATATACTTCAAGGATATACCCATAGACTATCCTTATCTTTACTTTTCTGTCCACATATTTGACTGGAACACTGTATCTATTAACACCTACCATAACATAAGAATCTGTACTGACGGTTCTTGTTTCCAATTCAGTATCGATAACTAGCTTCTTGTTTAACTTAGTTAAGGTATTTTTTTCTTCTTCAAACATCTCATCTGGTATTCTTTTGGTCGTACCATGAATTTTTTTATTCCATGACCTCATAAAATTCTTAATTGCTACGTTAAGGGCATCAACACTCTTAAAGCTACTTCCTTTAATGAATTGCTCTTCAATATACTGATATGGCTTTTCTATCTTGCCTTTTGTTCGGGGCCTCATCGGGAGGCATGCATTTGGTTCAGTCTTAAGATATGTGAATAGCTTTAATGCACTGTCGTTATAATCTACTTCTTCGCCTTTTTTATGTCTTATAACTAGGGCTTTTGGATTATCAATAACTATCTCTTTTGTAACTCCACCAAGCTCTATAAATAAGTCCTGTATAGCTTCATAAATGGATACGCCATTAGCTGATAATGAACAAATTGCAGCCTTTTTCCTTGAATAGGATAATATCATAGTAAAGCAATATACTGTTATTTTTTCACCAGCTATAAGCATTACATATTCTCCCCAATCAAATTGTGCCTGATCCCCGGCAGGGGTTTCAAATCTAACAGTAGCTCGTCTACTTATCAGTGTCTTTTCTTCATTTAAGGTATCAAGATATCTATAAATTGGGTTTATGGTCCCAGTATATTTTAATTTGCATAATTCATTATAGATCCTCGTTCCATTGAAGTTATAATTTTTATCTAAATACCATTTACGAATTATATCTTTGTATCCATCAATTATAGTAGGGCTAACCGCCCTTAAATATTTAGGCTCCACATCCTTCTTTATTAAACTCTTAACAGTATTTTTTGACATGTTAAGTTCTCTTGCTATTTGTTTTATTGGTACACCTTTGTTATACATATTTTTGACCGTATGCCAATCCCTCAAGTCTTTCACCTACACTCTGATTCCTCCTTATGAGCTAATTAATCTAATCACTCATAAGGATAATATTTTTAAGTGCTGGGGTCAATATTCAGTGTGGAAAGGGGGTCAATATTCATTGTATATCAACAAGTTACAAATACTACAATGAATTTATGTGGAATTGTAGATATGCAGAATGTATTTCACAGGATGAAACACTTAAAAGAATGAAATAGTTAAATTCCAATTTGTAGATTTGATGTAACATAATTTTATATTCAGTTCTGTCGTATCTTTCTTATAGCTCGTCACAAGTAACCCTATATAATTAGTGATATGCTCCCATCAAAGTAACAGATTAAATAATAAGAATCTGTTACTAGAAAGGGGAGCATTTTTATGGTTAAAAGAACTAAATACACAGCAGAAGAAAAATTATTTGATGGATACAGAAAAAGATAACTCTGTTGTTTGGAAAAAGGGCGTCGGTTAGATATCAGTGTTTGTTGTTGTTTCATAATAATAAAGAAAAGTTAAGATGGATTGTCATAGTATAATAACGGATTAATTTGATTTATTATACAAATTTAGAAGGAATGTAGTAGAAGAATACAGAAAGAGTGTTAGTAGAATGTTTTAAAAGTATTTATGGGTATTATGTCTATAACGGGAAGTTGGAAAAATGAATATTCAATAGAAGAGTGTAGGGAAAAGAATAACAGAGATATGTCGAATATGTAAATTATTCAGTAGTAAAAAAAACAATTTATTTTGGGAGAAGCAGATATTATGAAGAAAAACAAAACAACTAAATATAAAACAACTAAAGCTTTAATTAGTTTTATAACTTCTATTATTATGTATGTAATTGTATCTTTTATCCTCTATAATTTTAAGAAAATTACGTTGAAAAAAATTGTATCAAATTATGCCGTTTTATTTATTACACTATTTGTAATAATCGGTACAGTTGAGTTTCTTGCTTCTAAAATTGCGGATGTATGGATTAAAAGAAGAAACTTTAGTAATTAATAATCTATTTACCTCACAACATTCTTAAACTACAGAGTAAACGATCAAAGGGAATTCAAGATAATTATATATTATTTTGAATGCCCTCTTGCTTGTATAGAATATCCTCAAAATATCTACTTTATTATTTTTCTGAAATATCAAAATGCTAAATCTTAGTTAACAATAAATGCTTTTAATCATCTTCTTTGCATTGAGTTTTTATAAACTTATAATAAGACTATAGGTGAGTAATGTTAGGGGGAAATTGGAATTATGAAAAACGTATTACGAATAGTTAAATATTTAGTATTGATAGGATTTCTTATAATGATTTTTATTGAGGTAGATATTATTATATTTAGTATTAAATCAAAACCTACCGCGTCCGATTGTATAATAGTATTAGGATGTCAGGTGAAAGGCACATACCCTAGTCCTTTTTTACAAGCAAGACTTAATGATGGCATATGCCTTTATAAAGAAGGTTATGGAAAGTATATTATAGTTTCTGGTGGAAAAGGATCTGGCGAGGATATAACAGAAGCTATGGCTATGAAAAATTTTCTTTTAGTCAAAGGAATAGATAAGAATAAAATAGTTATGGAAGACCAATCAAGAAACACCATGGAAAATTTGGCCTTTTCTAAGAAAGTAATGGAGAGTAAAGGTTTTAGTACTGCCGTGGTGGTGTCAAATAAATATCATTTAAAAAGGGTATCTCTTATGAGTAAAAGATTAAGAATGAATACTAGTTATTCTGGCGTTTTTGTTTCACAATATAAATTCACTGAATATAAGGGATATGTAAGGGAGGTACTTGGGGTCTTAAAATTTTTGATATTAAAAAAATAGGGGGAGCAACAGAAATCTAAAAGTTATATAGATAAAGTTCGTTATTTATGAAAAATACGGACTTTGGCTATATGCCTTGTTTCAATGACCTCACTAAATAATAAACGAACTTTAAGTTGCTATAACACGAACTTTTGACGTTTTTTCATTCATTTTGTTATTATTCTGACTCTTGGATAACGCAACAGTAGTATAATTAAATAAATATTTTATGTAGATCTTGTAAAATAGGACGTTAAAAGATTTTTAAATACAGGAAGCTATTTATATAAAAGGGAGATTTTACAATGGCAATAGTTAAGTTGACAGTATATAATCTTTGATTCCTAAGGCTATGCCATCATTATGTACGGTATCAGTCACTTTTTTTGCATAGTTTTTAACTTCATCACTAGCATTTCCCATAGCTATTCCGCATCCAACTGTAGATAACATTTCTATATCATTTTTTCCATCACCAAAAGCATAACTATTTTCTATTGAAATATTTAAATAAGCTAATGCTTTTAAGATTCCTGTAGCTTTTGTATTTATTTTTGAATAAAGCTCAAAAGAATTTTCTTTTACATTATGAATATAATCATAATTATCATTATCATTTCCTAAGGATAAACAATAATCTATACCTTTTTTATCTTTGCATAGCATTTCAATTTTATAGGTATCTACATTTTCTATATCATAATTAATTTTTAAGTACTTTCTAGAAATACTGAAACTATCATAAAATGAATAAAATTCTTTACAATTTTCTTTCATATATGAATATATTTCTCCTTGTAACATGTATTGAATGTTAAGTTCTTCAAAATTATTAGCTATTTTCTTTATAAAATCTTTATCAAGTGGTTCTTTATAAATGAGATTATCTTTGATTTTTACTTGGGCTCCATTTGTAAGAATAAAACCATCGAATCCAAAATCCAACAAAGATTCACTTAAAAATGCATAAGGTCTACCTGTTGCAATGAATGCATAATATCCGTTAGTTTGCAAAAGACGAATTGCTTGTTTCACTCTATGAGTAATATCTGTTAACCCATTTAAACAATCTATTAATGTTCCATCTATGTCAAAAAACACTGCTTTTTTCATAAATCTGTTCTACCTCCTCATTGCCATTTTAATAATTTATTAAGTCTTTATCTAGAAGAACAAGATAATTATAATTTCTGATAAATCTCTATAGTTTCTTTTGATGGTCCTATTAATATAAAAAAAATAACTTTATTTTCTCCAAAAGATAGATCTTGAACCTCTTCATCTAAAAAATCATATCCTCTACATTTATATTTTCATTGGTTTCAATTACTATATCTTTAAATCGAAGAAATGCTACCTGTTCATTTGCATCTTTATTAAAAGTTCTAAAAATCGTTTCGAATCCTAAATCTATATAAAATTTCATAGTTTTTTGTAAGTTGGAAGTAGGAAGTTTTATATGTTTAATTTCTGTAGAATCTAATATTGGCATAGTTAGTCTCCCCCTTAATGAAATTATAAAATAATTTTGTAATTATCATTAGGTATCATTTATTACTGCTAATTATCATTTTAGAGTGTCTATTACTATTTGTCAATATCCTTTATTGTATTATTTTATTATTATTGTTATAATGAGAACAAAAGAGAACGAATTGGAGAGGATTATGTTTATTCAGGAAAGGTATAAATATATTATAGATATACTAGAAAAAAACGGAAAAGTATTAGTTAAAGATTTAAGTCTACAATTTAAAGTTAGTGAAAGTATGATTAGAAAAGATCTTCAAGTATTGGAAAAAAGAAAGTTACTTCAACGTACTTATGGCGGTGCTATAAACATAAACCGTACAATAGTAGTAGGCGAAAGTTTCTATAGCAGGGTGGAAAAAAATACTGAATCAAAAGAAATCATTGCTAATAAATCATTTAATCTAATAAAAGAGAATGATACCATTTTTTTAGATGCATCTACTATTTCCTACGCACTTGCAAAACTACTAATAAAAAGCAATAAAGATATGACTTTAATTACAAATATGTTTGAAATATCATCAATGATTGCAGTGAATTCCAATATACATTTTATTTTTATAGGTGGAGATTATAATACGATTGTAGGTGGAAGTATTGGTTCTCATTCTATTGAGCAAATAAAACTTTATCGTTGTAATAAAGCCTTTGTAGGATGTAGTGGAGTAGATCTTAAAGATGGAAATATAAGTGTTAGTATCTCTGAGGATGCAAATACTAAAAAAACTATTATGAGTATATCTAAAGAGACATATTTAATGGCATTAAATGAAAGATTTAATATGGACGGAATTTTTAATTTTTCAAATATAATGGATTTTAATAGCATCATTACAGAGGCCCCACCAAACAAAACTATCATTTCTGTTCTTCAACAATATGATATAAATTTAATTTAATGTTTGAAAAACTATTAAGTAAATCCATATCATTAGATGTGGGTTTACTTGATATATTGATATTCTGAATGTAACACAATGGTATGATATGCTCCCCTTAAAGACAGATTAAATAATAAAAATCTGTTACTAGAAAGGGGAGCATTTTTATGGTTAAAAGAACTAAATACACAGCAGAAGAAAAAATTTGATGGATACAGAAATAGATAACTCTATTGTTTGGAAAAATCGTCGGTTAGATATCAGTGTTTGTTGTTGTTTCATAATATTAAAGAAAAGTTAAGATGGATTGTTATAGTATAATAACGAATTAATTTGATTTATTATACAAATTTAGAAGGAATAAAGTAGAAGAATACAGAAAGAGTGTTAGTAGAATGTTTTAAAGGTATTTATAGGATTATGTCTATAATGGGAAGTTCAAAAACAAACAATTAATTCATTAGTGTCCGAAATGCCCGATGTATCTAAAAACCATGTTTTATAAAGAAGTTTTTCTGTTAAATAATAGCTGTGGGTATGTCGATATAAATAAAAGTAAGATTATTAAATAAACTAGAGTCATAGTACACGACATTAATGTCGAGAATACGTCTATATTTTATGAGTATCCAGACATTTGTGTCAGGGTGACTAGTTATCGGTCATTCTTTTCAGTTCATAAATCATTTTAGCAAGGAGGAGAAATAATGAAATACAATTGTAATATTTGTAAAACATTAACTAATCATGAGATACTTTTTAACAATGATAATAAAGATGATAATGATTCATTTTATAAAGAATATCAGGTGATTAAATGTTGTGGTTGCGATACTGTAAGTTTTAGACATACATATAGGAAACCTTTTGATTGGGATTCAGATGGAAATATTAAACCAACAGAAGTATTTTTCCCACCACAACAATTGAGGGAACTAGTGGATATATATTGGCTACCTATTAACATTAAAAAAATTTATCGAGAAGCTCATTTAGCTACTCGTAATTGTTTGAGAATTCTTGCGGGAGTTGCTATCAGAGCAATAGTAGAAGAAATATGTACAGATAAAGGAATTATAAAGGGGAATCTAAATTCCAAGATAATTAATCTAAAGGAAAAAGGTATCATAACCGAAGAACAAGAAAAAGCTTTACATATTCAGAGGTTATTTGGAAATCAATCGGCACATAATTTATATGAAATGAGCGACGGAGAGTTAACTGCTTGTTTAGATATTATTGATATCATTTTAGAATCCATTTACATAATGCCTAAGAGAAAGGCGAGAGCTAATAGTTTATTGAATAAAATTAAAAGGTAACTGTTAAGTAGTGAAGGCAAATAGAATATCCTTTGAATATTGGCTAAACGACCGATAACACTGCACTCAAGTTCGCTTTAGCTAAATTAGGTAAAGCCTATGAAGAAGCCAGAGCATATTCCTTAACCAAGCTAGGTCCGTCTAGGCTCATGAGCGTCTTGAGTGCGAAACGTTAGATGACAGTTTTAATTACAAATATGAGGGTGAATAAGATGTTAATAAAGTACATATTCTTAAAAAAAGAACATAAAAAAAATGTTGATATGAAAAAAATGAACGAAATATCAGAATTAATCAATCCAGTATATTTAATGATAAAACAATTGTTTAAGCATATTGAAAATAAGACCTTTACTGTAGAAGTTGATGGTGAAGACTTCAAATTTTCATATAAATGCACAAAGATTGTTAAAGATGCATATTACATAAAATTAGAAACAGAGTATACGCCTGCCAAAAGTGCAAAAGTACTGAATGAAGTCCATTCGATACTTACAAAAGGGAGCCACAGAAAAGATTTCAATATTATATTATCATTTGATGGAGCTTCTGAATATTATTGCGAGAAAATATTCCCTAGATTCAGTATCTTTGAGAGGAAAATAAGAAATCTAGTATTTAATATTTTAATCCAAGCCTTTGGTATAAAATGGGTTGAAAAGGCTATATCAGATGAAATAAAACATGCGCTATTGGAAAAAGGAGTCGACAAGAACAAATTAGTTGAAGACGCCCTACACGAGTTAACTATTTATCAATTGGAAAAACTACTTTTTGCACCATATCGTGAAGAAAATCTTTCTAAATTAATTGATGAAGAACTTAGTGCAGTGAAAATAAGTAAAATGGAAAAAACAGAAATTATTGAAGTAATAAGTAAGGGGCGTTCAGCATCATTGTGGGAGAGATATTTCATAAGTTCAATAAATATAATAAATCTAGAAGACAAGTTGTCAACTTTAAGAGAATATCGGAATAGCGTTGCACATCATAAGTACTTTAGTATTAACGATTTTGAAAAGTGTAAAACTATTCTGAGTCCGTTAATTAAAGATCTGGATTCTGCCATTTATATTACAGAGAATAAGGAAATCAGTAATATTGACATGTCAGGTATAATCTCTGCATTATCAAATATGATAGGTGAACTACAGCATGTTGGTAATAGTGTTGGCATAGCAGTAAAGCAAATGGCAGAGGCATTCATTAAAATCCAATATCCAAAGATCCAGTTTGATCTTCCGATAATAGATAGAGACGTATTATTTCAGAATGTTCAAATCGATGGAAATAAAAATGATATCTAACTAAGTTTTATAAGTGTGACTATTACGAAGATCATGTGTGCTTGTTTAAACCATCATCTAATGCGGTGCTACCAACATCCATCAGCGTTTAGTAGAATGTAAATCGGGAAGAGGGTTAGCTGATGAACATCAGGAACGCAAGATCCCAATTAAATAATTAAGTATAGGATTTGTTACTATGAACATTCTTAAAGCCGTCATAAACAACTGTAAGAATTACTAAAGAAATCAGATAAACAGGACAGGTTATGTCTATAATGGGCAGTTGAAAAAAATGAATACTTAATTGATGTGTGTTGGGAATATGTGCCTTATAAAGATGTCTATCAATAATGGTGATATGTCGAACATGTATAGTATTATGTATAAAAGGAGTAATGTATATGTACAATATAAATTTAGTTTTTCCAAGTATGGAAATGGAGTTACCTGCTTTAAACTTTAAAAGGAAATTTTTTGATAATGGTGAGAAAACAATTAACGGCAGTTACAAATTGGATATGGATAAATATACGTATTCGGGTTGGCTACAGGTAATAAAAGATAATATTAGCGAGGATACAATAAATCCAAGATTCGGATTATCACATACTTTGTTTGCTGTTAATGATGAAGGAGAAATTATAGGTATAGTTAATTTTAGGAATTCACTTACTGACTTTTATAAAGACTCAGGGCATATAGGATATAGCGTCAGACCATCGCAGAGGAAAAAGGGTTATGCTACTGAAATACTTAGGCAAACTCTTGAAATTGCTAAAAAACAAGGATTTACTGAGGTGTATTTAGTGTGCAAAAAAGACAATGATGCATCTAAAAAAACTATTATAAAGAATTATGGCTCACTAAACCGAACTTTCAAAAATAACGAAATAGAATACGAAGAATACCATATAAGTTTTTAACAGAATATGCATAATCTAAAGTTAAGTTGGTTCGCAACTTTCATAAAGGGTGCAGCAATCAAGGTTTTCTGCTTGATACTGATAAAGAACTGGACAGGTTATGTCTATAATGAGAAGTTCAAAAAATGAAAATTATAGGGAAATGAGTATATGACGTCCTAGTAAGCAAGGATGTAGTAAATTTTTTTATTGAGAGGTGTTATTATGTTAAAGATTAGCGGAAATAGAGTTTATCTTGCCGTTCTTGAAAGGGAACATTGTAAAAAGTTATGGGACGATTTTGAATATGATTTTGATGCATTGACTGAACCGCTAAATAATGGGCACTCAAACACAAAATCCGATAAGTGGTTTGATGAAATTCAGAAACTTTCAATCAGTTCTGAGTATGGAAGCTTCGGGACATCATATAACAAAATACTCCAGTTTATTTTACATGAATAGACTTCAAGCACTCCTTCAACCCTAAGATATGATCTATCTAACGCTCTCAGACGTCTAGATTACGAGAAAAAATGTACTTTATCTCTACTTAAAATTATATAGTTAAGACTTGATTGAGAACTATGCAATTGAAATGATTGGGGGAAATAATATATGGCTACTAACAAAAAGGCTTCTGAGTGGGAAGAAGCAAAAAAGAAATGTAAGCTTAATGCTGAAATATTAATGATGGCAAAAGAAATGGATTTAAACCCTAGAAGCTTGATTAAAAACATTCCAAATAAAAGTGAACAATGGAAAGCACCGGTAAGTGTTTGGATTCAAGATATATATGAAGAAAGACAAGCTAAATCAAATAAAAAAAGAGCGCTAAAAGAACAGAAAACAAATGAAAAAATATAAAAGTTTATATGAAACCTTGGATTAAAAATAAAATTCAACTGTAAGAATTACTAAGAAATTAAATAAATTATGCAGGTTGTGTCTATAATGGAAAGTTGAAAAATTCAACACCTAATTGCTTAGTGTAGGGAAAAAGAATAACGGGGATATGTTGAACTTGTATTAATATTGTGTACTTATTGTCTATTATGTTCGTATACTTAATTCATGGGTTTATGAAATATAACATCTATTTATAGTAGTAATACGTATTTATTAATCTTGTGAAAAGGGAGGGGTTAAATTGTACGTTAAGAAATTATCTGAAAACGAAGAAAAAGCACTAAATCAAAGATTCGAAAGGATAAAAGAATTGCAAGAAAAAGGCATATGCTTCGGATGTTATAACTTTAATACAGGAGATATATTTCCTGATGAGGGCTTAATTTTTTATGAAGATGAAAAGGTAAGGTGTCAATTTGAAAAATACCCAAGAGCAACTGGACAGACAATTATTGTAGCAAAGGAACATTATGAAGACATTTCTGAAATGCCTCTTGAACTAGGAACACATATATTAAAAATAGCAGATGCAATAATTAAGCTCCATAAAGAAATTATTGGTGCAGAAAAAGTTTATATGTGTACAATATGCGACGGTAAAAGAAATCATTTACATTTTCAACTTTTACCTAGATTAAAAGGAGAGCCAAAAGGCTATGGAAATTTTGTCAGAGAAGAAGGGATAATTATGGATTATCATGAAACAGTAGAACTTTATAAGCAGAAACTAAAATAAATTATACAATAAGTCAAGAAGTCCAAGATTGCTATTTGTAAAATGCAATCTGTGACAATCCATATTTTATATGAATATAATGCGCTATCTTCTTAAATACTGCATCAATTATAAAACAACAATTGATGAACAATAGTAGAATTATATGTAAAAACTACTTGGGAGAAGTTAAAGGACTAATGATATTGTTAACTTCTATTAATTGGAGGTAAAATTGAAATGAATGTATATTATTTACTTGGCGAAGCCTTAATCATTATTGTAATGTTTTTTATAGTATTCAATTACTTAACGAAAAAAAATAAAAGTAGCACTTACTTCATAGTACTGGCCTCAGCATCATGTACGTTTCTTTTAGCTATAAGAAGAAAATTTCTTCAAGGTGGATATAATAACATTGCTACAGCATTTACAATATTACTAATTATTGTTTATTTTATTGCTATATTTTTCAGGTATAAAAATATAAAAATTAGAAAAAACCATGGTAAGTAGTATATCCCTTTGCTATGGCTAGTTCAACATCTTCATAAAGCACGTCATAAACAACTGTAAGATTACTCAGATAAACTGGACAGGTTATGTCTATAATGGGAAGTTGAAAAAATGAATACTTAATTCATGAGTGTTGGGAATATCAGAGGTATCTGAAAAGTCATGTTTTATAAAGATCTCTCTGTTAAAGAATAACGGTGATATGTCGAACTTGTAATCTATTACGGTGCATTAAGATAAAACTTACAAGGTATAAAAAATGAAGGAGGTTAGTTCATGGAACAAATTATAATACTTGTTATATGTTCTATAAGCTTAGTTTTAGGGGTTATTATTGATTTCCGTAATAGAAAAAAATAGGATTAGTATATTTTCATGAGGTTACTTCGTAATTTTCTTCAAGTTCGTCATAAACAACTGTAAGAATTACTAAAGAAAGCAGATAAATTGGACAGGTTATGTCTATAATAGGAAGTTGAAAAATTCAACACTTAATTGCTTAGTGTAGGTAAAAAGAATAACGTGGATATGTCGAACTTGTAAACCAAGACGGAGTAAGTATTATTTATATAATTTGGGGGGTTATAAATATGAAAAAATGGGAAATCAGTTATTGTGGAAATACGATTGTAGTTGAGAATAGAATTGTTGGAGAACGATTGTATGTTAACGGCGAATTACAGGATGAACTAATAGGCATTTTCTCTGCTAGGTCAAGGCTTTGAGGGCATTTGCAAAATGGTAAAACAATAAAGGTTTCACTCGGTGAAACCTTCAGAATCCATTGCAAAATTTTTGTGAATGATAAATTGGTATTATCTGAATAATAATATAAGTGAAGTAATGAGTGTAATCTCGAGCTATAGTGATGTCGCATACTTCTATTAATAGGGCGTCGCAACTGTAAAATACTGTAAAACAAACAAATTTTTAGTTTCATTTACTAAATATAAAGTTAGTAATAAAATGGATGTTAACATGAATAAAATTTATAATTATGTTAAAGCAAATCGGGACTTAACTATTATTCTAGGTGTATTGCTAAGTGTATTTGGATTAGCAATTGGAGTATCATTTGCTAATGTAGGCTCTTTCAGCTATTTAGTTATTGGTTATATTCTATTGTTTGGAATTTTTCCTATAGGTGCATTTTTATTGGTATATGTATATTATATTAGGTTTTATGCTAATCCGAAAATATTATTTATAAGATGTGTAGCATTTATAATTATATCTGATATATTTTTTTGCTTAAGTACTTATTTTCTAGCTTGGTTCTATTGGATTATACCGTATTTTGTTTTTATTTTAGGATTACACTTTATGAACAAGGGAAAGTCGAAATAATTAAAAAAATTAGATGAAATATTTATTTTACTTCATATTGCAATGATGTTAGCAACTAGTGTCGTAAAATTCTTAAAGTCCGTCATAAACAACTGTAAGAATTACTCAGATAAACTGGATAGGTTATGTCTATAATGGGAAGTCCAAATAGGGGTAGGCATATAAGGTATATGTGAAGACATTTCTCAGATAAAGATTTGTGTCAAACTTGTAATCTATGACTAAACAAATGCACCAAAAGGGAGGTTAGAAATGCTGAGTTATCGTAAATTTGATAAAGAGAGTGATTATTATATTATGCGTTCTATAGTTCAGAGCAATTGTTTGCAAACTGGACAATTATATCCACAGATACATATAGGAAATCTGGATTTCGACAGATATGCTTGTGAAGAAAGTCCAAACATATCGTATAAAAAAAATTGGATAGTGTCTGATAGCAAAACGGAAATTGGTTTTATAACGGCTGAAGAAGATGGATTCTTTTTCCTTACTATTCTTTTAAAATTCAAACATTTTACACCTGAAATAATTGATTATATTGAGCATAATTGCTATATGAAGGGTGATACCATTACAGTTGGTGCCAATAGTAAAGATATTCTACTAAGTAGTATTTTACAACAAAAAGGTTACACCAAAACTAATAATTCTCGGTATCACGGTATATGCAATTTGTCTAAAATACCGTCCTATTCGCCATTGCAAAAGGGATTAAGTATCGGTGTATCTCAAGAGAATGATGTAGCAAGACGTGTAGAACTATTTGGACTTGCAACTGGAGGAATGACAACAACTTCAAAAAGATATAAAAGTTTGATGAAGTCTCCTTCATATTGTGATGCAATAGATTTGGTAGTTCATACGGATAACGAAGAGATAATTGCTTATTGTACAATATGGCGAGACTTTATAAGTAAGATAGCAATTTTAGAACCTGTTGCTTGTGTAGAAGAATATCGACGTAAAGGTATTATGAAAAGCACTTTGTTATATGGTATGAACCTATGCAAACAGAGTGAAAATAACTATATATATGTGGGGACAGGAGGTAATAATATGGTTTCACAGGCATTGTATAAGAGCGTTGGTTTTTTGGAGTATGGTAGAGAATATGAATGGCAGAAAACACTTTAATTTCTTTGTAGTTAGGTAGCACTCTTTAATAAGTTGGTTCATATCTTTCATTAAGTATGTCATAAGAACTATAAAAAGAAAAATGATTAAGAAGAATGATGAAATAGTAATTTGATGGGAAGACTATAATTTCAGTTTACAATTATCCATAAAACTTGATTACCGTCAATTGACAGTAATCAAGAATATTAATTAAACATCATAGCAAGGGGATTGTAGTTGATGCTCATCAATATGAGTATATATTTCAGTTGTAGCAACACTTTCATGACCGAGAATTTGTTGAAGAGATCTTATATCTACCCTACCGTATTTATACATAAGAGTTGCCGCTGTATGCCTAAGTTTATGGGTAGATATTACGGCAGGGTCAAGTCCGGAAGCAATAACGTATTTCTTAACAATATTTTGGACTGCTCTTGTTGTAATTCGGCCACTATTTCTTGATATAAATAGAGCCTTAGTGTTTATATTGAGACTATTTCTAATATATAGCCAGGTGTTTATTGATTTTTTAGCAGCAGGTGTTAAAAAAATTTTGCGTTCTTTGTTACCTTTACCAATTACAGTTAAAATATCATTGCCAACCTGCTCAATATTTAAACTGGCTAATTCAGATAACCTTAAAGCACAATTAAGGAAAATTGTAATTATACAATGATCCCTCGGATATTGTTTACATTCAATCAGTAAACGGACTGACTCTTCTAAATTAAGATATTTGGGTATGCGTTTTGGTAATTTAGGAGTTTCAAGCTCTTCAGCAATATTGTCATCAATAAGATGGGCTTTGGTTTTTAGATATTTCCAAAATTGACGTATAGATACTATCTTTCTTACCCTTGTTCCTGCAGAAGCCTTTTGAGTTGTTTGACAATGTGCAATAAATGCATACATATCATTGAGATTTATTGATTTAACAAACAATAAATCTGCAAAACTAAAATTAGTGTTAATTATTAGAATTTTACGACTGTCTATTATAAACCTGAAAAACATAAGTAAATCTGTACGGTATTCTAAAATGGTGTTTTCAGAGCGGCCCTTTATTACAATAAGATAGCTTAAATATTGTTCAACTAATGGACAAGTTTTATTTGATTGCATTTGTATCCCTCCTTGTCTTAGAGTGTTGACAGAAGTAATAAAAAATATTAACAAAATATCTATAATGGGAATACGAAACAATTTACAATTAATTGGTGATTGTGGGGAATATCATAGTTAGTTAAAAGCTCATGTTTTATATTCATTTAGATAGAACAATATTATCAGACATTATTTATTTAGAATAACTGAACAGATTGTGTCTAAAATCGGAAGTTGAAAAAATGAAAATTTAATTGATGAGTGTTGTGAATATCAGATAATATATCTGAAAAGCCAAGCTTTATAAAGAAATTTCTAAGTAAAAGAGTAACGGAGATATGTCGAACATATAAAATATTGTGCAACAACTAAGCCATACATTGGGGGTAATAATTTGAAAATTAGTATTAGAGAGTGTAAAACGCAGGACTATAAGGACATAGTTTTATTGAATAAAAATGAAATGGGTTATGAATATCCTGTTGAAGATACAAAAAGACAATTAGAACAATTACTAAATGATAGTAATCATAAAATATACGTAGCCATAGTTGCTGATAAAGTAGTAGGATATATTCACACAAACAATTATGATTTGCTGTATGAACCACATTTGAAAAATATTATGGGTATTGCCGTTTCGTCTGACTTCAAAAAAAATGGTATTGGTAAAATGCTTTTGAATGAAGTTGAGAAATGGGCACAGGATACAGGTGCTTATGGCGTTCGATTGGTATCAGGAGCAACAAGAATTGGCGCACATGCATTTTATGCAGCTTGTGGATATACTGGAAACAAAGAACAGAAAAATTTTAAAAAGATGTTTTAATATTAGGTTTTTTACTAAAGTAGCGATTTTCTTAAAGTTCGTCATAAACAACTGTAAGAATTACTAAAGAAAGCAGATAAATTGGACAGGTTATGTCTATCATGCGAAGTTCGAAAAAGAATACTTAATTGATGTTTGTTGGTAATATGTGCCTTATAAAGAGGTCCATCAATAATGGTGATATGTCGGACATTTATAGTATTATGTATAAAAGGAGTAATGGATATGTACAATATAAATTTAGTTTTTCCAAGTATGGAAATGGAGTTACCTGCTTTAAACTTTAAAAGGGAATTTTTTGATAATGGTGAAAAAACAATTAACGGCAGTTACAAATTGGATATGGATAAATATACGTATTCGGGTTGGCTCCAGGTAATAAAAGATAATATTAGCGAGGATACAATAAATCCAAGATTCGGATTATCACATACTTTGTTTGCTATTAATGATGAAGGAGAAATTATAGGTATAGTTAATTTTAGGAATTCACTTACTGACTTTTATAAAGACTCAGGGCATATAGGATATAGCGTCAGACCATCGCAGAGGAAAAAAGGTTATGCTACTGAAATACTTAGGCAAACTCTTGAAATTGCTAAAAAACAAGGATTTACTGAGGTATATTTAGTGTGCAAAAAAGACAATGATGCATCTAAAAAAACTATTATAAAAAATTATGGCTCACTAAACCGAACTTTCAAAAATAACGAAATAGAATACGAGGAATACCATATAAGTTTTTAACAGAATAAGCATAATCTTAAGTTAAGTTGGTTCGCAACTTTCATAAAAGGTGGAGCAATCAAGGTTTTCTAGTTGATACTAGTAAAAAACTGCGATGCAACGCAGTAGATAAAATTCCTATTATTATTATATGGAGGTATTAACGATGTCAGATAAAATCAATTCAGAGATTATTAAAACAGAAGATGACATACTTATTATGTTAGACAATATTTTAGAAAAACGAGATAGTGAATGGTGGAATAATTTCTATTCTCATAAGGAGAAACCTATTCCATTTTTTAAAAATATTCCTGATGAGAACCTTATTTCATACTTTGATAGAGGGTTGATAAATAA
>Ga0209123_1002167_pt1 | contig 17355 bp, 12 predicted proteins | sample BarGraIncu00431A_FD_184500 | JGI IMG/M metagenome (GOLD analysis project Ga0209123, IMG submission 184500) | Arctic peat soil microbial communities from Barrow, Alaska, USA - Barrow Graham LP Incubations 004-31A (SPAdes) (version 2) | ecosystem: Environmental > Terrestrial > Soil > Wetlands >... | reverse complement strand
CGATACACCACTTTTATATTATCCAAGAGAAAGCTGGTTTGTAAGAATGTCTTCAATGAGAGACAAACTTATAGAAAACAACAATAAGGTTAATTGGATGCCAGATAATGTTAGAACAGGTAGAATGGGCAAATTCCTTGAAGGCGTTATAGATTGGAGCATAAGTAGAACAAGGTATTGGGGAACTCCACTTCCAATTTGGGAATGCGAATGCGGACATCGAGAACTTATAGGAAGTATAGCAGAACTTAATGAAAAAGGAATAGATGTACCGAGCGGAATAGAACTTCATAAACCATATATAGATAATGTACATTTAAAGTGTCCAAAATGCGGAAAAACTATGACTAGGGTAGAAGAAGTTATAGATTGTTGGTTTGATTCAGGATCAATGCCATTTGCGCAACATCACTATCCATTTGAAAACAAAGAATTATTTGAAGCTAATTTTCCAGCTCAATTTATTTCAGAAGCAGTGGATCAAACAAGAGGATGGTTCTATACATTACTTGCAATATCTACTACGGTATTTGATACAAATCCATTTGAAAACTGTATAGTACTTGGCCATGTATTAGATAAAAATGGACTTAAAATGTCTAAACATAAAGGTAATGTATTAAGTCCGTTCACGATTCTTGAAAATCAAGGAGCAGATGCTCTTAGATGGTATTTCTATACGGCTAGTGCACCATGGTTACCATCAAGATTTTATGAGGGCGCAGTTATAGATGCACAAAGAAAGTTCATAGGAACCCTTTGGAATGTATATTCATTCTATGTTTTGTATGCTGATATAGATAATTTTGATCCAACTAAGTATGAAACATTTAAAGCTGTTAATATTATGGACAAATGGATGATGTCAAAATTAAATTCATTAGTAAAGGATATAGATCAGCATCTAACTAATTACAGAATAACTCAAGGAGCACTTGAGCTAGAAGACTTTATTGAAGAGCTTTCTAACTGGTATGTAAGACGTAATAGATCAAGATATTGGGTAGAGTCACTTACCGAGGATAAGATAAGCGCTTATATGACACTATATAGAGTTATTACAACATTCGCTAAAATATCTGCTCCATTTATACCGTTTATAACAGAAGAGTTGTATCAAAATCTAGTAGTTGCATTTGATAAAAATGTTCCTGAAAGTATTCATTTATGTACTTGGCCTGAATATCAAGAGGATCAAGTGAATAAGGATTTAGAAGAAGAAATGGATAAAGCTTATAGGATTGTCAAATTAGGAAGAAGTGCACGAAATGCTGCCAATATAAAGAATAGACAGCCACTTTCTAAGATGCTAGTTAGTTCTAAATCTCTTCCAGAGTATTATGGACATATAGTTAAAGAGGAACTTAATATTAAGTCTGTAGAGCTCGGAGCTGATCTTTCTAAATATGTTAAATTTGAAATTAAACCTAATTTGCCAGTACTTGGGAAACCATACGGCAGATTAATACCTGGTATTAAAAAAGCTATTGGAGCTATGAATCAAATGGAACTTGCTCAAACTATAAACAAGGGTAATGTAGTTACTATTAATGTAGCTGGAACTGAAATAGAATTAGATAGTGAAAAATTGCTTGTTACAATGCAAGGTCTTGAGGGTTACGCCTTTGCTGGAGAAGGTGAAATGGGAGTAGTATTAATTACTCACATAACTGATGAGCTTAAAGAAGAAGGTAACGTACGTGAAATCTTAAGTAAAATCCAAAACATGAGAAAAGAAACTGGTTTTGAGGTTGCAGACAAAATTAGAACTTATGTATCTGGAAATGAAATGCTTCAAAAGGTAATTGCTAAATTTGAGGATCAAATCAAAAAGGATACTTTATCTGTTGAAATTGTATATAATGCTGAAAGAGAATACAAGACGGTAAAGATAAACGGTGAGGACTTACAATTAGATTTAGTAAAGTTATAATTAAGAATAGTAAAGCGGAGTATGTGGGAATTGTTGCATACTCTGCTTTTAATAATGATAAAATTTGGGTATGATTTGTTAAATGAAGAAATAAACTAGATAAGACCATGATTTAGGAATATATTAACTGGTAATAAGTTAAGGTATGAGTTAAAATTTAGTTGTATGTTTTTTATTTCAGCGATTATATATTATTGTAGACTATAATATTATTTTAAATAAAATATAATGTGAAATATTTGTAAATATTGTTATAAAATTATTGCATTGGGACATACTATTATGTAAGTTAGTATTATAGCTTGAAATGAAAGGTTATTATAAGTATAATGGTAAGATAAGAAAATAGTAGGAGTTGAGGAATATGGCTGCTTCAATAAAAGATGTCGCAAGAGAAGCGGGAGTTTCTATTGCCACAGTATCAAGAGTATTAAATGACATAGATGTAGTAAATGAAGACACGAAGAAAAAGGTAAAAGACGCTATAAAGAAATTATCATACAGGCCGAATATAGTTGCAAGAAGTTTAAAAACACAAAAATCTAGTACAATAGGAATAATTATACCGGATATATCCAATCAGTTTTACCCTGAAATAGTTAGGGGTTGTGAGGATGTAGCTAATATTTATAATTATAATATTATGCTTTGCAATGCAGATCTAGATGTAGACAAAGAAATGGAATCTTTAAGAATACTTAAAGAAAAAATGATTGATGGAGTTATATATATGAGTAATTCCATAGAAAATAATGTTATAAACTTAATAAAAGAATTAGAAATGCCAGTTGTTCTTGTAGAGACTGCTGATGCCCAGGGTATATTCCCTAGTGTTGCTATTGATAATGTAATGGCAGCAGCGGATGCAGTAAAATATTTAATAAATAAAGGCAACAAAAATATTGCATATGTAGGGACTTCTATAGAAAAAGTCAATGCATTATCTCAAAGATATACAGGCTATACAAAAGGACTTTCAGATATGGGATTAACTCTTAATAAAGATTTAATTTATCTTGGTGGAGTTAAGGCTAGAGATGGGTATACAGGAATTAATGTTATATTAGATACAGGTGCCAAGGTGGATGCAGTATTCTGTGCTAGTGATGAAATCGCTATGGGAGTAATAAATGCATTAAGAGATAAATCTATTAATGTACCAGAAAAGATAGATGTTATGGGTTTTGATGATATTTATTCAGCATCAACATTTTATCCAAAGCTTACAACAGTATCTCAACCGATGTATGATATGGGTTCTGTAGGTATGAGAATGCTTATAAAGTCTATAAATAATTTAGTAGTTGAGGAAAAACATTTTGTATTACCTTACAGAATAGTGGAGAGAGATTCTTGTAAATAAATATAAGTCTTATTAAAACTATTTAAGTTTTAATAAGACTTTTTACGTTGTAAATTCTTAGGAGTATAAAATACTCTATAATATAGATGACAAATAAATAAATTGGAGGTAATGAAGCTTTGAATATTAATGATAAAGTAGAAAAAATATTCTCATATTTATTAAGCATTAAAAATATGAATCAAAAGACTATAAGAAATATAAATGAATATGAAAAAGTGTATTGGGAAAAAGAGCTCCAAGATATTAGTGGATGTACTTTTAATATTGATGATAATAAAGATTATTGGTTAAGTATAGATGAGGGAGCAGAAGAGTTATATAATCAGTTTCAAAAAACATATTTACAATTAGAAAAAAATAGTGAAGATTTAGAGATAATTTGGTCAAATGGTTTATTAAGTTGGGAAAAAGAGGGTAAAGAAATAATCCATCCTATCTTCACAACTAAAATGGAGATAAAATTTGACACAAAGAAAAAGAATTTCACTCTAAAACCATATAATAACCAAACAAATGTGGAACTTGAATTTTTAAATGAATATTTGGAGGTAAGCCTAGATAGTTTACTAAAAATTAGAAATAAAGCAAAAGATATGGCTCTGGATGTAAGAAATATTAAAATGGCATCAAAAATATTTGAAGAGCTAGCTATGCTGTTAAATTCTTATACACAGGGGGTCTATATTGATGAGCTAAGTAGTGGTTCTGATATATTGACAAAAACTAATATACAAATTTATAATGCACCTTGCATCATACTTCGAAAAGTAGATACAAGACTTTGGAATATGGAATTAAATGACGTATTATCACAGGTAAGGGCAGGCTTTCCCATTCCAAAAACTGTAGAAGCTTTGGTCTCTACAGTTGAAGTGGTGCAAGATGCCCAGACTTTTAATGAATGGAAGGAAGTAGGAGAAGATGTATTGTTTCCATTAACTGCTAATGAGGAGCAGATGGAAATAACTAAAAAGTTAGCTGAAAACTTTGGCGTAGTTATACAGGGACCACCAGGTACTGGTAAAAGTCACTCTATTGCTAATTTAATATGTCATCTTTTGGCTCATGGCAAAAGAGTATTAGTTACAAGTCAAACAGATAGGGCGCTAAGGGTTTTGTCTAATAAAATACCAGAAGAGGTTAGAGCATTATGTATCAGTATACTAGGGAATGATACTAAGTCATTGGAAGAATTGGATGAGTCTGTAAGAAAAATAACAGAAAGTTTATCTATGGACACTAAAGAATTACGCAAGGAAATAAAGCTTTTAAAATATAAACACAATAATTGCATTGATACACAGAAGTCTTTATATAAAGAACTAAAATGCATTGACGATAGAGAAAATGAAAAGGTAGAATACGCGGGACAAAAGTATACACTAATGCACATGGCTAAATGGGTTAAAGAAAATGAAGTTAACCATTCATGGATAATGGACAGGCTTGATTATAATCAAGAAGATCCTTTGACCTCTGAAGAATTTAAAAGGCTTGTTAAATTGTCATCTGTAATTACAAAACAGCAAATACATGAAATAGATAATATAGATAAATACATAGCGATACTTCCAAGGGAAGAAGATTTATGTGACAATATTTCAGAATTAATTAAACTAGGGCAGCAAAAGGATAATTATGAAGATGATATTAAAGAATTAAACAGTGCAAGTTCTATAGATTATGGGAATAGAAGGTTACTTAAACTGGTAGACGATGCAATAGAAAAATTTGAAGGTTTTGAAAATAGTTGGCTAAGTAATGTTATGAAATGTTATTACTCTAATAGTGAGGCACAAGGTTTGTGGCAACAATTAGTACAAAAGGGTAATGATTATATAAAAAACATCAGTAAATTTAAGCAAGAATTAAACAATCATAAATTAGAGCTACCCTCAGAAATTGATATAAATACATTTAAAAATGATTTTGACATTATAGCAAAAATAATTAGTGAAAAAGGTAAACTAGGTGTTCTCTTTAAAATGCTCCATGGGAATCTTAAATACATATTCGAGGGCTGCAGAGTGGATTATGAGTGTATAAATACCAGCGATCAAATAATGGTGGTTGATTTATATATAAAATTACAGCTATTAGAAAGAGAACTTAAAAATATTTGGAATAACACTGTAAAAGAATATGGTGGAAAGCTTATAGAGAAAACAGATTTAAATTATGTAAGTGGAATTGTAGATGATATTAAAGGTATTGAAGAAATTATTAATTGGGACAAAACCTTTAAAAATAACATAATTAATTTTTTACCAGATAAAAACTTAAACACAAAGAATATGACAAGTAAGACGTTAACGACTGATATGTATTGGTATGATAAAGAAACATATATTTATCTTAAAAAGGGATTTGAGAGTTTAAAGCATATAAACAGATATAATAAATTAACTCTAAAGATGGAAGAAATAAAGACAACCTTTAATAATGTGGGCTGCCTAGGAAAATTACAAGACGCTATAGACGAAAGAAGTGTTAAGGGCGTACAAACTGTTTACTTAGAGATAAGAAATCTAATGCTTATAGCGTGTAATGCGTTAGAATTAAAACAATTATGCAACAAATTGGAAACTTGCTGTCCAATATTACTTGAAAATATTATAAATGATGAAGATAAGACTACAGAAAATTTAGAGAGTTTAAGTTTTGAGAAGGCATTGAAGTGGAGAAAGTGGAATGACTATTTACAAAAATTAGAAGAGGTAGATGTAGAAGCATTAGAGAAAGATATTGCCCGGGAAAAGAGTAAAGAGAAACAAATTATAAGAGAACTTGTTTCTAAAAGAAGTTGGTTTAATCAAATAGAGCGGACTACAGAGGCACAAAAACGAAGCCTATTTACTTGGATGGAAGCTATAAAAAGGATAGGTAAAGGAACAGGTACTCAAGCAGTAAAGTATAGAAAAATTGCACAAAAAGAGATGGATAATTGTAAGGATGTAATTCCTGTATGGATAATGCCTATAAATAGAGTTATGGAAAATTTGAAACTCACAGATAATTTATTTGATGTTGTAATTGTAGATGAGAGCAGTCAAAGTGATATATCGGCTATAACTGTTTTAATGAGAGCTAAGAAGGCAGTTATTGTAGGGGATGAAAAACAAATAAGTCCTGAAGCAATTGGTAAAGACCATGCAATTGTTGAAACACTTATAAGTACATATTTAGAGGACATTCCACATGCAGAATGGTTTGATTTAAAAACTAGCTTATATAATACAGCCCTAAGAGTATTTCCAAGTAGGTTATTATTAAAGGAACACTTTAGATGCGTGCCAGAGATAATTGGATTTAGTAATGAATTGTGCTACTCTAATGAAATAATACCTTTAAGGCGAATAGAAGAAAAAGAAAAGGTTGGACCATTTATAGTAATGTCTAAAGTAATAGGCGGATATAAAGACAAAACTAAAGCTTTAAATGTATTAGAGGCAGAGAGTATCGTAAATCAGATAGTAAAGTGTTGTAGTAATGAAAGGTACAAGAATATGACTATGGGAGTAATATCGCTTCTAGGAGACGTCCAAGCTGAATTAATACTAAACATGTTAGTGGAGAAGCTCGGTATGGAGGAAATCTTGAGGCGAAGGCTTATATGTGGAGACGCATATTCCTTCCAAGGTGATGAGAGAGATGTAATGTTCTTATCTATGGTTATTGCAAATAATGCTAAATTTGCAGCTCTAACTAAAGACTCTGATATAAGAAGATTTAATGTAGCGGCTAGCCGTGCTAGAAATCAAATGTGGCTATTTCACTCAGTGGATTTAGAGGATCTTAGTGAAAAATGTGTAAGATATGCTTTATTAAAATACTGTATAGAGGAAAATGAACCAAAGAAAGAGATTAAGTCAGATAATCATTTATTATTAAATGATTTTGAGGAGAATATAGGAAGATATATAAAAGAAAATGGATATAAGATTACACCGAAGGTTAAAGTAGGAAAGCATATTATAGATTTTGTTGTAGAAACAGATTCGTCGCTTTCAGCAAGTGATGAGAATAATAAAAAAATAGCAGTAAAGTGTATTGGAATGACAGGGGACGAAGATTATGACTGGCAAAAACAGTATGAAATGCAGATGTGCCTCGAGAGAGTTGGATGGGAGTTTTATAAAATACGTGCTAGTGAATTCTATAGGAATCCTACCATAGTTATGGACAGGTTAATACAAAAATTAAAAAATTAAAGTATATAATAACTGTGTAGTACTTAGTTTTTTTATACTGATATTTGTTATATAGTTATCATCACAATAATATAATAATATGATAATTTTTTTAATAAGAGGGTGAAAGGAATGACTTGCAAAGTGGATAGCACAATATATATGATGTGGAAAAATAATGAGGGTGAATCATTTAATGTAGGGGAATTAAGTAAAAAAGCTGGAAAGTATTATTTTAAATATGACACTCGTGGTGTGGAGAAAGCTAAAGAATATGGATTCTGTATATTGCCATATTTCCCTATAGTAGATGCGAAGTATTTTAGTGAGGAATTATTTAGAACGTTTTCTAAGCGTCTACCAAGTCATGGGAAAAAGGATAAAACATCTGTTTTAAAGGAATATGATCTTAAAAATTATGATGATTTTGAATTGCTAAAAAAAATTGGAGACAAAATACTAAGCGATAACATTGAATTTATTTCTCCTTTTGATGAGGGGGAAAATGTTCCGGATGAAGAACCCAGTATCCAAGAAGAAGAATATGCTATTAAAGGCGAAGAAGAACATAGTATTGAGGATGAAAAATAAATAAAAACATAATAAGCGTGTAATATGAAAAAATATTTTTCATATTACACGTTTTTATTTTTAATATTATAAATTGTTCTCACAACATAGGCATGTAATTCATAAAATAAAATGAGTAATAATTTGGGGTGGTATTTTGTTATACGTACTAATCTTAGCAGGTGGAAAAGGAACAAGACTTTACCCTCTATCTCGTGCCCAAAACCCAAAGCAGTTTTTAAATATTATTAATAATAAGAGCTTTTTAAGAAGCACTGTGGATAGAATAAAGTGTTTAGTTAGTAATGAAAATATCTATGTAGTTACAAATGAAGAGTATTTTGATAAAATTTGTGAGGAACTTCCAGAGATTAAAAGAGCAAATATATTTGTAGAACCAAGTAACAAAGAGACTGCTACATGTATTGGTCTATCTGCCGCAAAACTATTAAAATTAGACAAGGAAGCAACCATGATAGTGCTGCCGTCTGATCACTATATAGAAAATGAAAAGGAGTTTAAAGAAACTGTACTTCAAGGAGTTGAAATTGCAAATAAAAAAAGAGGTTTGGTAACTATAGGGGTACAGCCCACAAGACCAGAGACTGGTTATGGTTATATAGAAATGGGAGATAGGGTAAACGCGGATATGCCTACATTTAGAGTAGAAAGATTTTTAGAAAAACCTAACACAGAAGTAGCAAAGGACTTGCTCATAAAAGGTAATTTTCTTTGGAATAGTGGTATGTTTGTATGGAGAGCAGATGTGTACTTGCGTGAAATGGAAAAGTATTTACCTAAGATGTATAAAAGATTAATGACCATATATCAATCATTAGAGACTGACGAGGAAAATGATGTAATAAAAGAACAATATAATGAAATAGATGGGATATCAGTAGACTTTGGTATTATGCAGAAAACTAGAAAGGCGTTTGTTATAAAATGCGATTTTGTATGGGATGATATAGGAACGTTTGCAGCACTTTCAAGATTTCTAAGTAATTTACGTGGTAACAATGTTTTGGGGAATACATTTATGGAAGAGAGCGAAAACTGTTCAGTATTTGGTAAAGACAGATTGATAATTGGATTTGGCATAAAGGACCTTATAATTGTTGATGCAGGAGATGTAATACTCGTAATGGACAAAAATAAGGATCAGGAGATTAAGCATTTAGTTAATGAACTTAAAGAGAGTAAAGAAACGGAGAAATATATATAAAATAATTTCAATATGCTCCACTTGGGTGTTTTGCCTTAGGTGGAGCTCTTTTGTGTCTATATAAAAAACTTAGGATTTGGGTCTAAAATTATAGCATAAATTAAGCCACTTATGTTAGTCACTATGGCTTAGCTTGATGGCTATGAATTACCCCCGTTGGTCGTGAACAAATTGTAATCACAATTTGTTTTGCTAACGTGGGATATCCTATGTCGTGACTATAGTTTCCTTGTTATACTTCTAACTAACAAAAGCTGTTAAATATTCATTAACGTGTTTAGAAATCTCTTTTCTTATCCAATCATTATTACGTAATAATTCATGTTGATTCTCAGTAATCCTAATAGATAATACTTTTGTTTTACTATTCTCACCTTTTTTTCTACCTCTCATAGTATCCTCCTAATTTTTACATTTAATGTAAACTGAATATAGTATAAGTATATCGTAATTATTTAATGTTTACAACAATTAGAAAAATATTTAATGTAATATATTGTAATGTATTCAATTTTGTAGTATATTGGTAAGGTAGTAAAAGTAGTAATTTTTATTACTTTACTAGTAATAAAAGTATTAATTAGTAATACTTTTATTTCATATCGAAATAAGGGAGGGGTATTATGATTAATCAAGTTCTTTTTTTAGGACAAGACCATGGATATTCAGCATTGAAAGATTCTTCTAACAACTGCTTTATAAGTAGTGTATTAGAAGGTAAAAAGTTAGCGGTAGCATCAGATGACACTGTTGAAGTGAGAATTGCAGATAAATACTATACTATAACAAACCAAGGGAAAAAGTTGTCAGGCATAAACAAGGTAAAGGATGAAATTGATAGAAATATAATCAAAGTATTAACATTAGCATCCATTTATAAATCGTCATTCGATCAAGTAGATGATATAGAATGTAATCTATGCGTAGGATTACCAATCCAATATTATAACCAGCAATGTGAGGCTTTTGAGCAATATATAAAAGATGCTTGTGATAACCAAATAGTAAGTGTCAATGGAGGAAAAGATAAGCTTATAAATATAAGCAATATAACAACTATTCCTCAAGCATCAGGCATGCCTTTTTTGTATGAGAAAGAGTTTAAAGATATCCCTAACAGCGTTGTGATAGATTTTGGGCATTACACAATAGACGTAAGTTTCTATAGTTTTATGGACCTTGAGGACCTCTATGCATCTATGCCTACAGGTACAAAAGACATTTTCGGTAAACTTTCTAGACGTTTGAATGAAAAATTTGATATAAATATTAATGAAAAAGATATGGAGAGAATACTCCAGAAGAATTACGTAAAAGATATGGATGGAAAAGTACATGACTTATCTGTATTAGATTCATTAAAAGATAATTACATATACGATATAATTACTAGCCTTAAAGCTGAATATAGGCAAATTGGACAAGCTGATAAAATTTTTATAATTGGCGGAGGTGCCATTTCATTTAAGGAATATATTAAAAAATATATCAAGAATGATGTTGTATTTGTTAAAAACCCTCGCTTTGCAAATGCAAATTCATTCCAGAAAGTTGCCCAACTATCATTCAAAGATTAAAGCGAGGTGACATATAATGGGTAATAATGTAACTTTCAAACGTGTAAAATCCATAGTTTTTGGGAAGCAGGATGAAGACTTATTTAATGAATTAAAAAAGTCTGGATACCTTGATAAAAACTGGAACAATAAAGTAAAGGATCTTATAAAATCTGATTTCTATGGTAGTAAAGAAAATATAGTGATTTTCACTAAAGCGCAAGAGAGTGTAATCGTTGATATAATTAAAAAATATATAAAAAATATTAAGGTATCATCTAATGACGAGGTTGTTAATGAAGTTGTTTGTGATAAAGAAAATACAGATAAAAGCAAAGAGGCCATTCAAGCATTAAGTAATCTTCAAAGATTTAGAAAAAAATAATATATAAATATGGAGTATTATTTTAATATTTAAAGTATGTAATTTTTTCAACATGTTAGCATATAATATATTATAGCGTGCGAATGAAGTGCGCGATAATTAATAGCCACTCTTCTCAAGAGAATGGCTATTTTTAATGTGAACGAAAATTGCTGTTTAAACATTCTTATCAGGTGAGATTGAATAGTTAAGTTATAAATATGAATTCAGAAGCTGTTTCCAGGTACTAATCTATATATTAAAATTAAGGAGTGGTTTATTAATGGAAAAACCAATAAGTGAAATGACTACAGATGAAATGGCGACAGAGTATGTTAAAGAAAGAATGGCTAGATATAAAAAGTGTGAATCTGAAAAAGCAAAAATTGTAAGGTATATTAAGTGGTTATATAATCTTAGATAAGTAATAATATAAAAGGGCACATAGATTATGATATGCTCCCAATAAAGTAGACAGGTTAAATAATAAAAATCTGCTACTAGAAAGGGGAGCATATCAATCTGTGTTACATTCACAATATTAATATAACCTAAATATCTGAGACGGAATATAAGAAAAAATGGTGGAATAATTTGGTATTAACTTATCAGTGTTAGGATGCACCCAATTATAAACTGTACATTCGCCCAAATCTTTTGCAATCTCCTCTGCCTTTTCATTAAACTGTTGCTTAACATAAGAATGTTAAAACTACTTTACACGATTGAAGTACAAATCTCCTGCAAGTTTAGAAAGTGCTTGACAATCTTTTTCATCTTCAGAATTAAGAATTATCTCTGATAAGTATTTATATACAAGCACCCTATCTGTAAGAATTGCCTTTCTGGAGTCACTACGAGTCATACACCAGTAAAGATTATGTATTGCAATAAATAATTCATTTCGATTTTTGATATCATTATACGATGTCAAATCTAAAGTATTCATTGCTGTATCAAGTGTTGAGGATATCTGTAAATAATAGTCCAAGATGTGGCTCAACTTCTATTACTATACAGAAACGATTTGAATTATTAAAGAATGTAGGTAGAGGTGGAACAGTAACAGGAGGACTTCAATTCTTACCACATGTAATCAATGCAAAAAAGAATCATAGAGTATGCATGAAATGTGGAAAGAAATCTAAGGTATAGATTAAATTCTATATCTTCTTATATTTTGCTGAGATTGTACAATATATATACTTACCATACTTTTACCTAGAGCGAGTTAACGCATTAAGCAAAGATACATTGGATATAGAAAAAGAATATAAGGGTTTGTTTGATTAATTATTTTAATACATCATCCTATAAACTATTTAGAGGCTGTAAATGCTACAGCCTTCTCTCAAAAACATAATTACTCTATATCTTCATGCTTAAAATCTACTACCGTTATTTCTGAATTGTTATTGGTTAGTGTAATGGTATCTAATCCATATGGTGGATTATGGGGACCTACAAATGTTTCAATGATTATCTTTAGTTTAAAGCCTTCATTAGTTGACTCAATGTCTAAAATCCCACTATTCATGTATTGTCTAAAACCACCATAATATTTTTCAACTGCTTTATCGATATATGGAGATAGCATAGAAAGTATAAACTGTTGATTTAGTTTATCCTTAAATACATACTCTGGTAATGGGTTTCCTTCAAAAGCTATATTAGTTAAAGGTAAATTATCCAATATCCTTAAAGGAGTTATATCATCAATTTGATTTTGAGATATGTCTAAAAATCTTAAACTTTTTAATGTGCCTAATACTTTGATATCTTTAATTTTGTTATTATTGGCAATTAATTGCGTTAATTTATTTAATGAACCTAACTCATTTATGTCGTTTATCTGATTATATGATAATACTAAAGATTCCATATTTTTAAGCGTACCAAGCCCTTTAATATGCTTTAATTCGTTATTTGCTATGCTTAACTGCTTTAAATTAGTAAGTAAGAATAATCCCCTCACGTTAGTAATTTTGTTATTAGATAGTTCGAGAAAATTTAAATTTTTTAATGAACTTAATGGATTAATATCAATAATTTGATTCCCGTATAAATATAAGTCGTTTAATTTGATTAAGGGACTTAAAGACTTAATATCAGAAACATTGTTTTGGGCAAATTCTAATGTTTTTAGATTAGTTAGGAACTTTAGAGAATCAATATTAGATATTTGGTTCATTCCTAATGATAAACTTGTTAAGTTTACCAATCTATTTAAGCGATTTATAACTTGTATTTTATTAATATACAAATCTAAATTTTTTAATTTTATCAGTTCACTTAAAGGTTGTAACTCACTTACAATATTATTATATAAACTTAGAGATTCCAATTTGACTAATTTACTAAGTATATTTATATTAGAAATCTTATTGCTCTCTAAATTAAGGTTAGATAAATTAGTTAATTTTATTAACGGCTTTATATCTGAAATTTTATTATAGCCTAAATGTAAGAAGTGTAGGTTTATTAAATTGCTTAATTGACCAATATTATGTATGTCATTGAACCTTAAATTTAATTTTTTTAAACCAGTTAAATATTGGATACCTTCTAAATTAGATAATTTTGTGTTATTAATACTTAATTCTTCAATTTTGTCTACATCACTTACATAAATGTTCCCATTAGGTTTATTTATTATAACCCTTATTGCTGTCTCTAAATGCTTATCAGGAAAATTTATCACCTTCTCACTTTCCATTAAAACATTTATTCTATTAGAAGTATTAAACTTTAAAGAAGTGTAATTATATGCATTTACTTTTAAGGAAATCATTAATAAGATTAAAATAGCTACGATTGAAAAATACATTTTTGGTTTAGTTTTCAATTATATACACCTCCTAATAAGTAAAATATATTTAATATTATTTACGTAAATTAATATTCTAATACCTGGTTTTATTAGGAGGTTCATTTATTCTATTTTAACCGCATTTTAATTTTATTCTGAAAGAATATATACTTTGTAGATTTAATTTGTTGCATCCATTATTTATATCCAATTTACGGTAATAATAGTATAATTAGATAAATATATTATGTCGCAATTATAATCAAATATGAAGTAATTTAATTATATTCATGGAGATAAATATGAGTTGCGAACTCTTAAAAAAAGGAAACTTCAAAATTCACAGGTGAGGCTGTACAAATTGAACTTGGACGTGTAATAAATTCTCTTGAAAGTGCATAAGGATGGGGAACATGGGACATGCTAGGCGGTGGGTTGCTGGCTACGGCAGCTAAATACTCGCATATTGATTAAGCTAAGGAATACGTACATATTGCCAAAGGAACATTGATACTATTTCAAAATGAATTATCTGATGTAAGATTAACAATGAATATAGATATAAGTATAGGGTCTTTTGAAACATTTGCAGATAATTTTTTCGATGGTCTTACATCTGATTGGGTGGTACAATAGGGAATTCATGAGTCATTAGATGGTGTGCAGAGTGTTGCAACTAATGTAGAGGGTGTAATGGTTCACTGAAAGAAAGATTTAATAGTGCACAAAATGACTTTCTTTTAACAGAAGAAAATTTAAAATTGCTTATCGAACAAGCGTAAACTAGACTTAAAAAAGATGTCTCATTAACAAGATTTATGTTGGATTTTGTCAATTAATTGAATATTAAATACCAATAAGGTATAATAAAATATATATTATAGTGGTGAGGGGTGGAAAAAATGACAGATAAACAAAAACTATTAATTTTATTAGATGATTTTCAATTAGGATATACCGATGAAAATAATAACATTGTACTTAAGGAAGGTAACGAGAATGTAATAGGACGTGGCGGGTATGGGGCTACATTTATATTTGAGAAAGATAATTCTTTTGATGCATTAAAGATACATAAAGAATAAAGAATTAACAAGTAGAAGCTGAAAGGCTTCTTTTTTATTGGAATTTTAACTTTATTATTCATGTCAGTACTCCTTTGTAGCTTAATACCCTTTAAATTTACACTAAATACATAAAATACACGAAAGAAACATTTTGTTGACATATTGCTGACATCACAGGTGGATATAATAAAAGAATAGACATTAACAAAAAAATAAAATAGTGAGGAGCAATTAATATGAAAAGTGTAACTTTAAGAACTAAAATAATAACAGGAATCATAACAGGAGGAATGCTTTTATCCTCTGTTAGTCTAGCGTTTGCAACAGGTGCTAATTCAACAAAGACCGATGCAAAGGTAACTTCAAAAACTGAGTTTAGACAACCTAAAGCAAAATTAGAATCAACACTAAAATTGGGTGTGAGTACAGGTATTATTACACAGACTGAAAGTGATAAAATTTTGACATATGAAAATAGTAAAACTAAAGATAAAACAGTGAAAATTGACAAATATAAAGATTTAGTTGATAACAACATATTATCCCAGGCAAAGGCTGATGCGCTAAAGGCTAGTGAGCAGGTTCAAAGGGATGCACAAAGACAAAAAAATTTAGAGACTAATCTAGCAAAACTTGTAACTGATAAAACAATAACTCAGGATCAATCAGATAAAATTAAAGCTGCTATAGTTTCACAGGAGGCTGCTAGAAAAGTAGAAATGGAAAAGACTAAAGGTATGACTGATGCACAGCGTAAGGCATACATGGAGAGCAACAAGGGTACTCACATAAATGCTTTAAAAGCACTTGTAGATGCTGGGACTATAACTCAGGCTCAAGCTGATAAAGTGGGCCCTTGTGGTGCTCTAGGTGGTCCCGGTGAACACGGAAAAGATATGAAACGTGGCACGGCAATAGATCCAACGATTAAACTAGCAAAACTTGTAACTAATAAGACTATAACTCAGGATCAATCAGATAAAATTAAAATCGCCTTAGCTTCAGAAGAGGCTGCTAGAAAAATAGAAATGGAAAAGATCAAAAATATGACCGATGCACAGCGAAAAACATACATGGACAGTAATAAGGGGACGCATATAAGTGCTTTAAAAGCTCTTGTGGATGAGGGAACTATAACTCAGGCTCAAGCTGATAAAGTAGGCCCAGGTGCAGACAATCATATGGCAGGTATGAAGATTAAATAGGTTACTCAGAAAATTAAATCATAAACAATAGGAGCATACGACGGGAAACCGAAGTATGCTCTTTTGTTTAATTCCCATAAGAATTACTATTTTGATAAATGATGGGTATGCACTATGATGTTGCAAAATATCTTTACAAAACTATTCATAAGCTATATAATAAGCATTAAATGAAATTTTAATACACATAACATTCATATGTTCTAAAATCGTATGCAGTGACTAAAAATAAGGAATGACTAAGAAGGGGGATAATAAGTGAATAAGTTTAAATTAATAAATAATAATGAGTCTAAGATCGCTACGAGCGACTTTAAGTTAGTGAATGAAAAGCAACCTAGGTTGTTTAAAGATATATTCCCATACTCAGAAATTCCTAAGGTTGTTTTTGGAGGTCAGCAGATTCCAATGTCTATACCTGATGATATTTGGATCACGGATACTACATTCAGGGATGGCCAACAGTCTATGGATACTTATACTGAAAAGCAAATAGTTAAAATATTTGATTATTTACACAAACTTGATAATAATTCGGGTATAATTAGACAAACAGAGTTCTTTTTATATACTGAGAAGGATAGAAATGCTGTTAAGAAATGTTTAGCAAGAGGATATGAATTTCCAGAGGTAACATCATGGATAAGAGCGAATAAAGAAGATTTTAAACTTGTTAAGGATATGGGACTAAAGGAAACAGGAATGCTTATGTCCTGCTCTGATTATCACATATTCAAAAAGCTTAATAAAACAAGGCAAGAGGCAATGGACTTATACGTTTCATTGGTAGAAGAAGCATTAGAAAATGGAATAGTACCAAGATGTCATCTTGAAGATATAACTAGAGCTGATTTCTTTGGTTTTGTTATACCACTAGTACAAAGGCTTATGGAACTATCTAAGAAATCTGGTATTAAGATAAAAATTAGGGCATGTGATACGTTAGGGCTTGGACTACCATACTGTGGGACGGAACTCCCAAGAAGTGTGCCACAAATTATCAATGGACTAATAAAGTATGGCGGAGTGCCATCGGAATATCTCGAATGGCATGGACACAATGACTTTTA